>OGEC01000506.1_pt1 | contig 29794 bp, 27 predicted proteins | sample 1570551 | NCBI WGS metagenome assembly OGEC01 (sample SAMEA2582127, study PRJEB24529) | metagenome | biome: Human gut stool | place: China | collected 2011 | reverse complement strand
TCTAGGTAAACAAGTTTTTATTATTTCACTTGTCTACCTAGAAGGGAGCATATCAATTACTTAGTGCGACAGCCCCATGTATCATTTTGTTACTGCTGTAGTAAGTTTGAAGAGACTTCTTAATCAATCAAATTTAAAGAGTTGGAGCTCCAAAATGATTAAAAAGTCTCTTGAGGCTTATTTTTTTACCTTAAAGAACAAAATTGTATTTTGTAAAAAACAATTTCAAAACATGTCCGTATTTTGTTTCGTCAGTACAGAGATTGTGTAAGGAACTTTTTTACTTCTTACACGAACCTTGAAAACGAAACAGTCTGCCTGTAGTGATACCAGAACTGAATAGGCATTCAGCGTGTCTTTTCTGGTTAATACGTCCCGGAAACATCAGAACCCGGTACAGGAACGGATATGGGATGAGAACAGGCAATTAATAAACAAAGGAAGGAGGACATCTGACTATGACAGAGAAACAGGGATTCATGACAGCGTTGTATGAACGTCTTAGTCGTGATGATGAATTAAACGGGGAATCCAACAGTATTTCAAACCAGAAGAAACTGCTGGAACAATATGCAAAAGAACATGGATTTACCAATCTTGTTCATTTTACTGATGATGGTATCTCCGGTACAAGATTTGATCGCCCAGGCTTTCTTGCCATGATGAAAGAAGTAGAGTCGGGGAAAGTCGGAACGATTCTGATTAAAGATATGAGCCGAATGGGAAGAGATTATCTGAAAGTCAGACAATATATGGAATTGCTGCGACAGAAGAATGTCCGCCTGATTGCAGTCAACGAGAATGTAGACAGCTTCCGGGAGGACGATGATTTTACTCCATTCCGAAATATCATGAATGAATGGTATGCAAGGGATACCAGTAAAAAGATAAAATCCACTTTCAAGGCGAAAGGGAAATCCGGCAAGCATGTGGCAAGTACAACACCGTATGGGTATCTGAAAGACAAGGATGACCCGAATGTATGGATTGTTGATGAAGAAGCAGCTGTAGTTGTACGGAGAATCTTTCACATGATAATGGACGGGTACGGACCATATCAGATTGCCAGGGCACTGAAAGAGGATAAGGTTGAGATACCAGCGGTTCATATGGCAAAGAAAGATGCCGGATTATGGAAAGGCAGAGTAGAAGAAATCAAAGACCCTTATGGCTGGGGCTCTTCTACTGTTGCAGGCATTCTGAAGAAAAGAGAGTATCTTGGTCATACAGTGAACTTTAAGACCAGAAAACATTTCAAGGATAAGAAAAGCTATTATGTATCTGAGGATAATTGGACGGTGTTTGAGAACACGCAGGAAGCAATCATAGATCAGGAAACTTTTGACAATGTGCAGAGAATCCGAAGCAATGTGAGAAGGTACCCAGATGGATGGGGAGAAGCCCATCTACTGACAGGTCTGATGTATTGTGCAGACTGTGGTTCCAAAATGTATGTCCATCGGGTGAATAATGGCAAGCGAGTGCCACAATATGCTTGTTCTGCATATTCTAAAGTTCCGGTTGGAACACTCTGCCAGACACAGCACAGAATTAATGCAGATGTGGTTATGGAGCTGATTAAGGAACTGTTAAAGGCTGTTTCAGAGTATTCACAGTTGAATCGTGAAGAATTTTTGGAGACAGTAAAAAAGGCACAGACTTCACCGCAGTCCAGTGAGATCACAAGATTGAAAAGCAGATTGGCAGAAGCAAAAAAACGTGTGCAGGAACTGGAAAAACTGATCTGCAGAATCTATGAGGACAATATTCTTGGCAAGCTGCCAGATGAACGCTATGCGATTCTTGATGGACAGTATTCTAAAGAACAGAAAGATTTGTCGGCAGAAATTGCAGATATGGAAGCTGAATTATCAGGCTATGAAGAAGGTCGCAGATCAGCGGAGAAGTTTATTGCTCTGGTTGATAAATACCAAAATTTTGAGGAATTGACCACTTACATGCTGAATGAATTTGTAGAAAAGATTGTGGTTCATGAGCGTGACCGAAAAGGAAGCATTGAAACAACTCAGGAAGTGGAAATCTATTTTAATTTTATTGGAAAATATTTACCACCACATTTCGGTGAGGTGGAAATGACACCAGAAGAAATTGAAGAAATGAAGAAGCGGGAAGCCAGAAAAGACAGGCTTCATCAGAATTACTTGAAAAGGAAAGCAAATGGCAAGCAGCAAGAATACTATGAACGGACAAAGGCAAAAAAGAAAGCGGAGATGGATGCGAAAAAAGAGGAAATCCGTCAGGAAGATATTGCAAAGGGTGTGTTCGTGCCGGTATCACTGCTTCCACCAGCAGAACCGAAGAAAGGAGTTGCATCAGCATGAGCGAATTAGAAAGAATCATTCACGATGACTGCAATGGTCTGGATTATATCCTTGTCGGGGAAATCTATCTGCCGCTAATCGCAGTGCCGGAAGAAAAGCGTGATATTGGCTTTTATGGAAGCCTTCAGAAACTGGAAAACGACAAGATTGACAGAGCCGATCAGGAAGGCAAGCTGTTGCATTTGGATGATGATATGAAAACAAGAAGCATTACCATCTACTAATGTGATTAAAGCAATTGTTACAGCTGAGGACGAAATGGACTTAGAGAAAAAAACCAACAAAGCTATCAGGGGATGCTTGTTTGCAGGATATAGGCATTTGGAAACGGCACATTAAAGTCGCTTTTTGACAGGAGCAAAGGATTTTACAGATGTCAGATTATTTTGGAAACAAAAGATATACCGCTGGACAGAATCGATGATCCCTACTTGGCAGATAAGATGATGGAGGAAATGGAAGGTATAGTTCTATGGTGCATTGAGGGATTAGAAAGATTGATTCGTAATGATTATCAGCTTACTGTTAGCGATAAATCCAGATTAGTGATAGATGAAATGCAGGAGGATGCTGACAATATCCTATTGTTTCTGGACTCAACAGGATATATCGGATTGGAAAAAGGCACTTATGTCACGTCAAAAGATTTATATATTGCTTATTGCAGATGGTGCAAGCCATGAAAGGAAAGGCAAATCCGGGAATGGTCAACAAAATGCTTCGGGAAATGCTTGGATAATAATTGAAAATAGTTTTTCATCATTTCTAATAATAAAGTAAGGTGTTTATGACCCGCCTCAGATAATCCGATGCATAGGATAATAGGAAACGATCCAAAGATGATACACGGTCAGTTTCTCTTTCAATGTCAATTGGGTCTGGGTATTAAGAAACCAAAGATCCCATGCACAAATGCAGAGAAACTGACTGATGCAGTCAGTGTACCGATGGGAGGGAAAGAGGTCAGACAGAAAGTTACCATGATCGGTGGTGGTCTTGTCGGATGCGAGACAGATCCGAATAGTTCCGAATCAGACAAAAAACAGCAAAAAAATGTGGGGGGGGTGACAAGATTTGAGAGGAAAAAAGAGATACAATAAAGTAGGATGTATCTTAATATAAATAAGATACTCACGAAAATGGGAGGAAGGAGATAAGTTTCTATGAGGAAAGGGAAACTAAAAAAAGCGCTTGCACTTGTGACAGCATTAAGCTGTGTGCAGATCTCACCGCTTGCAGTGACTGAAGTAGAAGCCGCACAGGATGCAGTCAGTGCTACGAAGAGTGGAAATATTGTGACCATTGGAAATGATAAGCTCAGCCGTGAGTTCAGTATTTCTGATGACAGGCTTTCCACGACAAAAATTAAGAACCTGCTTGGAAATTCAGTGTTCACACCGGGAGAAAATTCAGAAGAATTTGTGATTAAGACGCTGGATGAGACAAGTAACGGGGCAGTTTCATTGGAAGAATATACGACCAGTGAGGGAAATAGCAGTCAGATATTAGACGGGATTACCGATACAACAGGCAATTTCTGGTGTTCTAATTCGGATGATATGAAACTGGTAGTAAATTTTGGATCAGAAAAAGAAGTAAAAAAAGTGGTTTATACACCGCGTTATGATAATAGTGCGAAGTATAACTGTACCGGACGTCTGACCAAACTGAAGATCCAGTACTGGGATGGCAGTGCATGGCAGGATGCAACAGTTGGTGGAAATGCAGAAATTTCACTGACAACCGATGCAAATACAAAGCCGGATGCGATCGAGCTGGATGAAACAGTGACGACATCCAAGATCAAACTGGTTGGTATTGATTCCTACCACTGGCAGGATGCAAACCGGAATAAGTTTATGAATGTCGGAGAACTGGATGTGCAGGATACAGCCGGAACAACTGTTCTTGACAAAGGTACACAGATTGCCGGAAAAGAAATCAAATCCAGTGAACTGACACTGAAATCGACTTCGATTGATGATACAACAGCAGTGATCAATGATGTTAATAAGACCGGTAAGATGATCACTTTTGAATTTGATCCGGTTGAGATGGGAACAGGCGAAGCCGATATTACAGAAAAGATTGTCATGTATGATGGAGATCATTTCATGCGTAAGTTCCTGGAGATTGACAGTGGAGATAAGGATGTCCGCATGGATTATATCGATGGCGAGCATCTAACAGTCACAGACAGCGATAAGACATGGACTGTTCCGAAGGGAGTCGGCGGTGTTGTAGAGATGAGCGAATATAAGGCAAATCTCGGACAGCCGATCTACATTGATGGAATGTTTGTGGGATCAGAATTCCCGGAAACTGATACACAGATTGAATCAGGTTTGGGACATGTACGCTACTATACAGGAAAGAATTTTACAGATTTTAAGAGAGACGGACAGCTGACTGAGGATGGAAAGTATATTTCCTGGCAGACCGTTGTTGGTGCAAGCCATAGTGACGGAAGTGATCAGGGAGTCATCCAAAGTGATTTTTATGATTATATCGACAGTATTGCAACTCCGTCAGATTTCCGTCTGCAGTACAACTCCTGGTTCGATAACATGATGAGAATTGATGATGATAATATCCTTTCCTCATTCATTGAAATCGAGAAGGAACTGACACAGACCGGAGTTCGCCCGATGGATTCCTATGTAGTGGATGATGGATGGAACAACTACAATGATACATCGGTTGTAGATTCCGTACGTTCCGGAACGACCCTGAATACAACAGGATTTTGGGAGTTCAACTCCAAATTCCCGAATGGACTGACGACATCCAGTTCTCTGGTAAATAAACTGGGATCTGATTTTGGTGTATGGATTGGACCAAGAGGAGGATACAACTTCTTCGGTTCTCTGGCAGATATCCTGACAAAGAACGGAACAGGAAGTAAGTCCGGTGGTTCCATTGATGTTGCAGATGCAACTTATGTTCAGAAGTATGAAGATATGGCAATCAACTGGATGGACGAGTATGGAGTAAACTACTGGAAGTGGGATGGATTTGCAGATGTTGCACAGTATAATGCATTCCCGTCAGGAGAAGGCATTGTAGGATACAGTGAGGAACACCGCCATATGTATGGTGGACAGAATCAGATGTACCACGTGACAGACCTTTGGGAGAAATGGATCGTGCTGATGGAAAATGTCCGCCAGGCTGAGAAAACTTATAATATTAAGAACTTGTGGATCTCCCTGACCTGTTATGTAAACCCAAGTCCATGGTTCTTACAGTGGGCAAACTCTGTATGGTTACAGTGTGCAGGAGACCGTGGAGAGATCAGTAATGGTACACTGAATAATAAGATGGACAATATGCTGACTTACCGTGATGCGAACTACTATGAGTTTGTTCAGGTACACCAGTTTCAGTTCCCATTGGCAAATATTTATAACCACGATCCGATCTACGGAAGTGAAGGAACAGGAATCGTAGCTGACTCCATGACAGCAGAACAGTTCAAGAATTACCTGTATATGATGGGAACAAGAGGAACTGCATTCTGGGAGCTTTATTACTCTGATTCACTGCTGGACAAGGATAAATATCTTGTAAATGCAGAGTTTCTTGAGTGGGAGGAAGAAAATTTCTCAAAGCTGAAGAATGCGAAGATGATCGGTAGCCATCCATCCAGTGCAACAAGACTCAGCACTTACAGAAATGGTGGAATGAGCAGCAGTGAAGTACAGAATCCATATGGATTTGCATGCTTCGATGGAAATGCAGGAATCATTTCCATGAGAAACCCGTCCGCAACAGAGAAGACGATCACATTTACACTGAATGATGCAATCGGAGTTACAAAAGCCGGTACTTACCACATGAGTACAGTACATACTTATTCTCCGAATGGAACGATTGCGACAGCAAAAGATACTTATACAAAGGGTGAAGAAGTATCTGTTACACTTCAGCCGGGAGAAGTACAGGTATGGTCTCTGAGCCAGGATGCAGATACAACTGCACCGATATTCAAGAGCCTGACAAGTGTTTCAGGAACAGAGCTTCAGGTGCAGTTAAGTGAAAAGATCAAAGGAAATGCAGGCCTGAAAGTAAAAGTGAATGACAAAGTAGTTGATAATGTGACAGTTTCAGGGTATGCGGACCTGCGTACATTTAAACTGACATTTGCTACAGCACTGAATGATGGTGATGTTGTAGAAGTATCCGCAGAGAGTGGAGCAGATGCAGCCGGAAATCAGATCACAGGAAAGATCTCAGCTCCATACTATGCAGAGAATAAGATTGCAGAGAAAGAAACTGTAGAGGGAAGCAATAGCGAGATCAGTGGAAAAGACCGCAGCGTAGAAGGAACCAACGGATTCACAGTAGCAGCACAGGTTCAGACAGCAGACAGAAGCGTTGTCCTTGTAAAGCAGGGAGATGCTTATGAACTCGGAATTAATGCGGAAGGACATCCGTATTTCACGGTAAACGGTGTGACAGCAACAGCTGATGCAGTTATTTCCGATGCAACAGAATCTATGATCGTTGGTGTAAAAGAAAATAACGGACTGGTTCGTATTTATATAGACGGACAGATAAGTGCGTCTGTATATAATGCAGAGAACAAAGAGTTCGCAGTTCCGGCAGCAAAGATCGTTGGTAACGGTGTAAACGGAGCTGTGACAAATGTAGCAGTTTATGACAGAAGTCTTGGTTACGATGAAGTTCCGACATCAGGACTGGCAGAGACTGTGAAGAAGATCACAGCAGAAAAAGATAACTGGACAACAGAGTCCTGGACAGCAGCCAATATGGATACGCTTCTTTCCAATGCAACGAGTGCGATCTCAGGTGGAGAAGCCTCAGCAATCCAGGCAGCAAAAGAGGCACTGACAGTAGGTTATACAACACTTGTGCCAAAAGTAGTAGAGAATCTGGCATATCAGAAAAATGTAACATCTGCATGGGTAGATCCTGATGAGACAACAGATATGACCAATACAAGAAGTCCGCTTTCCAATGCAGTAGACGGTGTTTACAATGATTCTGATAAATATGCAATCTATGGAAAAGATGGAAAAAATAAAGGTTCTTATATCACGATTGATCTTGGACAGCAGTGCAAGATCAACAATGTAAACTTATGGCGTTACTGGTCTGATGGAAGAACTTATAAGGCAACCGCACTGGTAGTATCTGATACAGCAGATTTTGCGAAGAAGACAGTTCTCTATTACAGTGGAGATTCCGATGTATATAAATTAGGTGTGACTCCGACAGATACATTATATGCAGAAACTTCAGCAGGAAAAGCATTATACAGCGGTGAAACTGTGACAGGAAGATATGTACGTCTGTACGCAATGGGTAAAGTTGGAAGTAATACTACGAGCGGACATGAGAACCATATCGTAGAGATCCAGGTAAATGGAAGTGCAACAAATTCAGATCCATACAATCTGACAGAATACCGGAAGGTATTAAAAGAAGCAAAGGCAGAGGCAGCAAAGGATATTTATACAGCAGAATCTGTAGCAGCCCTGAATGAGCAGATTACAGCATCTGAAGCACTGATCGCAGAACTTGATGCAGCGATCAATGCAGGAAATCAGCCGAATAAGTCCTGGTCTGAAGTAGCCAATGCAGAGGCAGCTCTTGAGACAGCCGTAGCAGCACTGGTAAAAAATGACGGACCGGTTGTAGAAGAAGATGCAGACTATACAGCAGTAAATGCGGCAAAGGAAAAAGCAGAAAAGATTGACAGAAGTAAATATACAGAAGAAAGTCTGAAAGCTTTGGACGATGCAGTAGCGGCAGTAGAAAAGGGTCTGAAAGAATCCGAGCAGAGCAAAGTTGATGCAATGGCAGTAGCAATTGAGAAAGCGTTGGGTGAACTGGTAGAAAAACCAGTGGTAGAACCAGAAAAAGACGCAGATTATACAGCAGTGAATGCAGCTTTGGAAAAAGCAGAAAAGATTGACAGAAGTAAGTATACAAAGGAAAGTCTGAAAGCTTTAGATGATGCAGTAGCAGCAGTAGAAAAGGGTCTGAAAGAATCCGAACAGGATAAAGTTGATGCAATGGCAGTAGCAATCAATAAGGCATATGCGGAATTGATTGAAAAATCTGCAACTGATAATGATAAGAAGAATGATTCAAAGAAAGATGATTCCAAGAAGAATGATTCTGATAAGAAGGCAGATGCCGTTAAGACTACTACAGTGAAGACCGGAGATGCAGCCAATGTAATTCCATTCTTCGGAATGACAGTACTTGCAACAGGTGCAATGATCGTAATTGCATTTAAAAAGAAACGCAGAGCTTAAGAAATGCAAACAGGATAAAAATGAACTGAACTGCGAAAAGCTTTGTTAAAAAGAAAAGAGTCTAGACATACAGAAAATGTATGTCCGGACTCTTTTCTCTTAAAGTCTAATTTCTCGCGTTTGTTAGAACGCTCAGCAGAAGTTCTTGCGTTGTATTTCAGCTTCCATTCCTTACTGCTCCTTGGCGGATTATTGAATAATCTTGGATTATCTTTCATGACCAAATGAACCGTGCGTCCGTATTTTGCATCAGAACAGGGAGTTTCGCAGGTTCAGGAGATACAGCCATTTTTATGACTGATTTTAGGACATTTGAATTTCATTCTGCCTTTTGCAACCTCAACACCATCACGACGTATACGGCCTCCAGAAGGGCAAACAGGGACTCTGTCTTTATCAATCATAAAGTCATTTTTATAAACAGGGGGTCTTCCGCCTTTTCCATTAAGGTCGATAAATGGTGTGATATTCTCACGTTTGAAGTATTGATAATTTAACCGTAAAAAAGTTAGTGCCTTTTGTTTTGCTCATTATTAAAAATGGACTATATGAGCCAGTCAGAAAAAATGAATAATGATTGATTAGGTCAAAGGATTGAGTCGATGTATTTTGGACTTTTGTAAAAGTTGAAATTGCGTCGGCTTTTTTATTTTCACAAAATCCGATTCAGAGGATTTTTGAAAAACAGACGGAACGGAAATTTTGTCGAAGGGACAGCGGCAGGAGTTTCGTTTTGTCTGCCGGGAGTACAGAGGGCTGGAAGTCCTTTGTGCCAGGAATGCAAAGGGTGGCAACACCTTGCTGGGGTTAAGGGGCAAAACCCTTAGCAGGTTAAGGGCGGCAGCCATTAACCAGTGATATGGTGTTTCTGTATCAGACAATTCTGCAGCAACATGAAATCAAGTGTATTAATGGGGTATTGTATGATATAGACCGTTCAATTCCAAACGATGAAATGGAGAAAGAGATTCTGGATATTATTGAACACTATTGGACCAGCGGAATTTCTGCTAAAGTAACGGCTGTTTTAAGTGGATTTAAGATGTATACCCGTTCAGATCCACTTCCCATAAAAGAGGATCGGGTTCATTTTAAGAATGGAACCTATTTTGTAAATCAGAAGTTTATTAATCAGAAAGAATGGACGCAAAACCGATTGACGGTCAATTATAACAAGGATGCCCCCAAACCTGAAAGATGGCTGGCATTCCTGGACGGACTGCTCGAAGCGGATGATATTGTCTGCCTGCAGGAGTTTATGGGATATTGTCTCATTCCCAGCAATAGAGGTCAGAAGATGCTGCTGATTATCGGAAAAGGCGGTGAAGGAAAAAGCCGTATTGGAAGAATCTTAAAAAGAATATTTGGTCATAACATGAATTCGGGAAGCCTTCAGAAACTGGAAACCGATAAATTTGCCAGAGCCGATCAGGAAGGCAAGCTGTTGTATCTGGATGATGATATGAAAACAGAAGCATTACCATCAACTAATGTGATTAAAGCAATTGTTACAGCTGAGGACGAAATGGATTTAGAGAAAAAAACAAACAAAGCTATCAGGGACTTCTTGTTTGCAGAATACTGGCATTTGGAAACGGCACATTAAAGTCGCTTTTTGACAGGAGCAGAGGTTTTTACAGACGTCAGATTATTTTGGAAACAAAAGATGTACCGCCGGATAGAATCAATGATCCCTATTTGGCAGACAAGATGATGGAAGAAGTGGAAGGCATAGTTCTATGGTGCAGTGAGGGGTTGGAGAGACTGATTCGTAACGATTATCAGTTTACGATCAGTAATAAATTTCAGTTATTGATGAATGAAATGCAGGAGGATGATGACAATATCCTATCGTTTCTGGAATCAACCGGATATATCGGACTGGAAAAAGGCACTTATGCCACGTCAAAAGATTTATATGTTGCTTATTGCAGATGGTGCAATGATAACTTGGATGTATCTGTAAGCGAAAGATCCTTTGCAAGGAGATTTAAGGAGCGGTCAGTTGATTATGGAATGACTTATGATAAGAATATCTCAGTAGGAAACGGTCGATATTGCCGGGGATTTCGTGGTGTCCATGTCAAGGTGAGGACGAAAGACGTTAATTATTGATCCGACTTGAAAAGGCATTAGGCACTAGAAAAGCCTGAAATATATCATGCTTAAATATATGGATTTTATAAGTATATGTTTTTTCATTATTAATTTTAAAATATAAAGTGCCTAAGTGCCTAAAGCATGATAAACACTGGGGAAACAGGTATTTTTAAGTGCCTATTTAACGCCTATAAAGTGCCTGAAAATAACCTTTAAGTGCCTACTCCTTGTCGGGCTTCTCAAATATCATACGCTAGAAGCATACGCTGTACTTATCGTCTTGCCTGGAAGGGAAGAATATTAGGCATTAACCAGAGGGATATCGGCAGAGAAAACAGAAGTGATAGACAATGATATTTGTTAGGTATGCTTCTTGTCGTTGGCTGCATCATCTTAAAACGCTTTTTACGTTAAAAAAGTGCTGTGATCACAAGGCTTTTTGCAAGCAAAAATGAAAAGGCTATATATAGGTAGCCTACAAAACTGGAAGTGCCCATTTTGGGCCTGATTTAAAGAATAGTATCCTGACAGAGACCAATGGAATGACTCTCTGCCGGGGATCCAAAAGGAAAGGAAAAAATGATTATGGAAAAAATGATGAATACAAAAACAGAGGAGAACACATTTACAAAGAAAATCGGGCAGACAGTCTATGTTGTCCGTTATCATTTCAATGAAGATGCAAAGGAAACAATGCAGGAGAAGATTAACCGGATGCTGGTTACAGAAGCAAGCTGACAGGCGATTTAGGATAAAAAGAAAACCTATTGCTATCTGCAAAATAATCTACAGATGACAGTAGGTTGTCTACTATGATAGTGAACCCATGAAAGAACAAAAAAGATAAAGAATAACCAATACGATGAAGGGGTTCCAATTATCCTCAAAAATCACTTTAATCAATGCATTGATTATAATTAAACAAATTAATTCGAGCATCTTGGAAGCTCCTTTCGTGGTTGACTTTTTGACCAAATGCCAGGAACAAGAAAATCCAAACAAATTAAATTCGCTTCGTTCAGATATATTTCTGATTTTACAGGCTGTGGACAGTTAATAGATGACAAGGCAAGGTGCGTATCAGCAAGTGTAAGCATAATTCGAATTTCCATTGTGATGGAATCAATCTCTATTTCACAGGAGATACCGTTATATTGATTTGCAATTTTATTAATATAATCACATTGAGATTTTAGACGAGATAGCTTTAATGAATTTTCACTAAATAAAGGTGAGAATTGGTTTGATGCTTCATCAGTTACTAGTCTCACGATATTGAAACAATTAAAATATTCCATTATTTGATACCTTCCTTTCGTTATCTGCCACCATGTACACTATGACGATGACCTTTAGTTGCTGGATAGCGTCCCAGCGTTGAAAGCCAGCCGGCATATGGATCTTTTTCGTATCTGCGTTTTTTCCTGCAAGCTACGCATCTTTTGGGAAGACGCATTCCTGACTCAGTTTTCTGGATAAATTCTTCTAGATCGATCATGAATTCATCACCGCAGTCAACACATGTTTCGATTCTGACAATAAATTTACCGTTTACCTTTTGCATTTTAAGTTCCTCCTTAGAATTCTATTTACTTATAGCCACAAAGGGAGTACCCTCACACTTTTAACCGTAACCCGTAAGGTAAACCCCGTTGGTCGGTCAGTTGTGACTCGTGTTCCCACACCTTTAACCGTAACCCACCGACAAAACCAGTGAAGCGGTTGCAGTTCGTGTTCCCACACTCTTAACCGTTCCCCCACGGGAAGTCGTGTGTTCACATTTACAACCGTAACCCACTAGGAATATTAAATTTGTAGGTTATGATTTTCTATTTTTGAAAAAAGTGATTAAAAAACTATTGACATTTTGTTACTGGTGTCCACACAAAGCACTTCCTATATTAGAGAAAATAGTGTATACTTAACAAGTACATATGTTCGAAAAAGGAGTGCAATATGAGCAAAAAGAAATTTAAAACCATATTATGTGGATGCATAATGGCTCTTTGTCTGTTTCTGACATCCTGTGGATCACTGCAGATATCACAAGGCTCAGGTAATCAGGATTCTGACCGCGGAAATCAAACGACAACAGAAACGACATTCGCATCAACAGGGCAGATAGAATCCGTAGATACGTTGGAAGAAGTACCGGAGTATACAGGACAGCCATACGTGGAGATTAATGATAATGAGCCAACCTTTACAGAAGAAGAGCTGACGGCAGATTCTTACGAAGAATACAGCCCGTTAGATGAACTGGGAAGATGTCAGACAGCGGAAGCCTGTGTAGGTGAAGATTTGATGCCGACACAGAAAAGAGAAAGTATCAGTAGTGTGAAGCCAACAGGCTGGGTGAATAAGGAATATGATGGAATTGACGGTGGATATCTGTACAACCGCTGTCATCTGATTGGGTTCCAGCTGACAGGTGAGAATGCGAATGAGCGCAATCTGATAACAGGAACACGCTATATGAATGTAGATGGTATGCTTCCATTCGAGGATGAGGTGGCAGATTATGTCAAAGAAACGGATAATCATGTGATGTATCGTGTCACTCCAATCTATAGCGGTGATGACCTGGTGGCTTCCGGAGTCCAAATGGAGGCGAAGTCTGTGGAAGATGATGGCGCCGGGGTGACATTTAACGTATATGTATATAATGTGCAGCCATATATTGTGATCAATTATGAGACAGGAGAAAGTTATCAGACGGAAGAACTCGCAACGCCGGAAGGTGAGTGGGCTCCAGGAACAGAAGCTGAAGTGACTGATAAAAATGTATCCAATTCATCAAAAACATCAAATCCAACCAAAAAAGAAACTTATATATTGAATAGGAATACAAAAAAGTTTCATAAATCAACTTGTTCTGGTGTGAAGGACATCAAAGCAGAGAACAAAGAAGAGTATACAGGAAGTAGGTCGGATTTGATTAAAGAAGGATATGAGCCTTGTGGCAGATGCAAGCCGTAAGAGTTATGAGAAGAGTTATGAGATTAGAAATGGTTGCTGGTCGCACGAAGTGAAAACAGCAACCGCTAATGTGTAAGCACATGTGGTCTCAGACCTTTTATTTTCTTTAAGTTTGTCGCATTGTTCCAGCCACTTTCGAAGTACTGTCAGTAGAAGTACAATCAGTATTATTGTCGGAATCATAAAGGAATTCGCTCCGAAGGGAATCAGACATACAAGCGAAACCAGGATTCCAATCATAGAAGAAACATGGATTTTTTCTTCCACCCAAGTCCTTTGAATTTATCTAACATGGAAAGTCCATAGAAAAGATGTCTGGCCTGGATCATCACAGCCATGATCAGTACCTCCTGATATAGTTCAGAATTATAGCATGATAGGCTTGCTTTGTGTTAATGTCTTTCGGATTGTACAATTTTTTTTGAAAAAAGTGTTTACAAACCACATAAAACCATCTATAATACAAATAGAAACCACAAGAAAACAATAGTAAAGAAGAAATAAACCACATAAAACAACATTGCGGTAAATGAGTAAAAACAGGAGGAGTAGAATAATATGAAGATTTTAGATGCGAAGTTTGTACAGGATTTTATTAAAATGGCAAATGACGGATTCCTTCAGGGATGGCATGAGAGAAATGGTGGTAATTTAAGTTATCGTTTGAAACCAGAAGAGGTTGAGCTGATCAGACCACGTCTGAATGAATCAGGAGAATGGACAGAGATCGGAACAGAGGTTCCGGGACTTGCAGGAGAATTCTTCCTTGTAACAGGAAGTGGAAAGTATTTCAGAAATATTATCGTTGATCCTGAAGTATGTCTTGCAATTATCGAGATTGATTCTACAGGAACAAAATACAGAATCCGTTGGGGACTGGTAGAGGGAGGAAGACCGACAAGTGAGCTTCCGACTCATCTGATGAATCATGAAGTGAAGAAAAGAATCACAAATGGAAAACATCGTGTAATCTACCATGCACATACAACAAATACAATCGCGTTGACATTCGTACTTCCTTTGGATGATCAGGTGTTCACAAGAGAACTTTGGGAGTCAGCAACAGAGTGTCCGGTTGTATTCCCGGATGGAGTTGGAGTTGTAGGCTGGATGGTTCCGGGCGGAAGAGCAATCGCAGAAAAGACAGCTGAATTGATGGAGAAATACGATGTTGCTATCTGGGCACATCATGGAATGTTCTGTTCAGGAGAAGACTTCGACCTTACATTCGGTCTTATGCATACAGTAGAGAAGTCAGCAGAGATCCTTGTGAAGATTCTTTCTATGACACCAAGAAAGATTCAGACAATCACACCGGAGAACTTCCGCGAACTGGCACATGACTTTAATGTAACACTTCCAGAAGAGTTCCTGTATGAGAAAAAGAAATAATTAAATTTCTAAGAAAATAATAAAACGTATCAAATCGACCGGATATTCAAGAGTGATAATTGAAATCCAGTCGGTTTGATGCGTTTTTTTATAACCATTTCTTAAAAGTGCGTGCTATAATAAAACAGGTCGGAAATTCTATAGACGATCAGAAAAGCGAAAGGAATGGATAAAGTAGATCAATGTTATATACAGTCCCGGATTATTATCATGAATTTAGCTGTGTTGCAGGAAAATGTGAGGATACTTGTTGTGCCGGATGGCAGATCGTCGCAGATGAAGCTGCATTAGAGAAATATAAAAATGAAACAGGTGCATTTGCAGAGCGTTTGAAAGAATCTGTCAACTGGGAAGAAGGAACATTTAAGCAGGATAAAGACAGAAGATGTGCTTTCCTGAATCAATCAAACCTCTGTGATATGTATACCGCCCTGGGAGAAGAGAGCCTGTGCAGAACCTGTAAATTGTATCCAAGACATATTGAAGAATTTGAAGATGTGCGGGAGGTTACACTTTCTGTATCCTGTCCGGAAGTGGCGAGAATCCTGATGAATAAAAAAGAACCGGTACATTTTCTTACTTATGAAACAGATGAGGAAGAAGATTATGAAGATTTTGATCCGTTTTTATATTCGAAACTGTTAGATGCAAGAGATGTGATGATTGAGATTTTACAGGACAGAGAGAAAAAGCTGAATCTGCGAGCAGCTCTTATTCTGGCGATTGCACGTGATCTGCAGGAATGCATTGACGAAGAAGATATATTCTCTATGGATGATGTATTTGATTACTATCAGGCTGAAGAAGGTGTGCGGGAAGTGAAAAATGCTCTTGCAGAAGTGGATTACTATACATATAGTAGAAAGATGTTTCAAAATCAGTATCAGATGGAACATTTAAGAGCGGATTGGGAGTCTTATCTTCAAGAGACAGAGAAACTATTATATGGAAATGTAAATGAAAAGATAGATAAAAAACGTTATGTAGAGATGCAACAAGAATTTTATGCCTGGATGGCGAAAGAAATGCCGGAATATGAAATACAATATGAACAACTCCTTGTATATTTCATCAGTACCTATTTTTGCGGTGCAGTATACGATGGAGAAGCACTTGCGAAAGCACAGATGGCTGTTGTCAGCACCCTGTTGATCCATGAACTTCTGATGGCACAGTGGATGAAGCAAGAAAAAGTGCTAGATATAAATGATGTGATAGATACGGTGTATCGTTATTCAAGAGAACTGGAACATTCTGATTCGAACCTTAATTTAATACAAGAATTGCTGCAAGAAAGTAACGAATAGATGGGAGAAATTCTTGACAGTGTTTTTTTAACATGTTATGCTATAGTCGATTTTGAGAGACGAAGATGCAGAGTAACAGACAGAGTCTTTTCAAAGCAATTGTTTCGGACCACCCAGCGAGGTTAAGGCCATACGGACAGCCGGGTCCACTGCCGATTATGGTAACTTTGGTTGCCTTATTGATTGAGTGAAAAGCTCTAATTTTATAAGTAGGTTTCTTTGATAGCCTTATGCGCCAGACGCGCAGACTTGTGAAACGGTCAATAAGAGTAGTAAAAGTATAATTGCTATATAGACTCTGACACGCATGATCCAGAAGTTTTATTTAAAAATCTAAGAGAAGATATTGCCTTTTCTGTTACAGCTGAGAATAAAACAGACGAATACATACCGAACGCAGGTTTGTGGCTTAGCGCCCTTATCTGCGTTTTTTCTGTATTAAGAAAGTGTTTTGACAAAGGAACCTGGAAAGAGAGGAAATATGAAAGGGAGTCGTTTTAAATTAAACCAGAATCATGCACCGATCCATGAGGCTTTGGAGACTTTCCGGCGAATGAGAGTTGTGCCATTTGATGTTCCTGGTCATAAACGGGGAAGAGGAAATCCGGAGTTGACAGAATTTCTCGGACAAAAATGTGTAGGCGTCGATGTCAACAGTATGAAACCACTGGACAATCTCTGCCATCCGGTATCTGTAATACGGGAAGCAGAAGAACTGGCAGCAGATGCCTTTGGAGCAGCACATGCATTTTTAATGGTAGGGGGCACGACAAGTTCTGTACAGACAATGGTTCTGACTGCCTGCAAACGTGGAGATGAGATCATATTGCCACGTAATGTTCACAGGAGTGTGTTGAATGCACTTGTTTTATGTGGTGCGATCCCTGTTTATGTAAATCCGGAGGTAGACCAGCGGCTTGGGATTTCCCTGGGAATGCAGAGAGAACAGGTAGCAAAAGCGATAAAAGAGCATCCAAAGGCAGTCGCAGTGTTAGTAAATAATCCGACTTACTATGGAATATGCAGTGATCTGCGAGCGATTGTCAAGATGGCACATGAGGCAGGAATGATGTGTCTGGTAGATGAAGCGCATGGAACACATTTTTATTTCGGTGGCGGACTTCCTGTTTCAGCTATGGAGGCAGGTGCAGACATGGCGTCCGTATCCATGCACAAAAGCGGAGGTAGTCTTACACAGTCGAGTCTGCTTCTTACAGGTCCGGACGTACATGCTGGGTATGTGCGGCAGATCATCAATCTGACACAGACAACATCAGGAAGCTATCTTCTGATGTCGAGTCTTGACATTTCAAGAAGGAATCTTGCACAGCGTGGCCGTCAGATTTTCCATCAGGTAGCAGATATGGCAGAGTATGCCAGAGAAGAAATCAATGCAATCGGTGGTTATTATGCATTTGGAAAAGAACTGGTAAATGGAAATTCTGTTTTTGATTTTGATATTACAAAGTTAAGTGTACATACGTTAGATATCGGACTCGCAGGAATTGAAGTTTATGATATTCTGCGTGATGAATACGACATTCAGATCGAATTTGGAGATATTGGAAACATTCTTGCTTACCTTTCGATCGGAGACCGTGCACAGGAGATAGAACGGCTTGTGAGTGCACTTGCGGAGATCCGCAGACGTTTTCAGACAGACGGAACAGGACTTCTGAGTCAGGAATATATTGATCCTCAGGTAGTGGCCAGCCCACAGGAAGCTTTTTATGCAGATAAGTGCAGTTTGCCACTCCGGGAAACAGAAGGTATGGTATGTAGTGAATTTGTGATGTGTTATCCGCCTGGAATTCCGATCCTTGCGCCTGGGGAACGCATCACGGCAGAAATTCTGGATTATATCGAGTATGCAAAAGCGAAGGGTTGTAATATGACCGGACCGGAAGATCCGGATATTTTGAAACTGAATGTTCTGACAGGGAGGTAATAATAATGGAAATGTGGTTTTCGGAATTCCATACACCGGATGTGAAACACAGTATCCGGGTAAACCGTCAGCTCTTTTCCAGACAGAGTGATTATCAGAGAATTGATATTTTTGAGACACCGGAATTTGGTCGTGTTCTTACTCTGGACGGAAATGTAATGCTGACAGAACGTGACGAATTTATTTATGATGAGATGATCACGCATGTGCCTATGGCGATTCATAAAGAAGCAAAAGATATTATGGTAATTGGAGCCGGAGATGGCGGTGTTGTTCGCGAACTGACCAGATATGACAGGGTCAGGCATATTGATCTGGTAGAAATGGATCCGATGGTTGTCGAGGCATGTCGAGCATACCTTCCGGGAAATGCATGCAGACTGGATGACAGAAGAGTACATCTTCATTACGAAAATGCACTCCGTTTTATCCGAAGATGCGAGGCGAAATATGATCTCATTATCGTAGATTCCTCGGATCCGTTTGGCCCATCGGAAGGATTGTTTACCCGCGAATTCTATGGGAATTGTTACAATGCGTTGAAAGAGGATGGAATTATGGTCAATCAGCAGGGAAGTCCATTCTACGCAGAAGATGCACATGCAATGCAGCGAAGTCATAAAAGAATTGCCAGTACATTTCAGATCAGTCGTGTTTATCAGGCACATATCCCAACCTTTGCCGCAGGTTACTGGTTGTTTGGATTTGCCAGCAAAAAATATCATCCCGTAGATGATCTGGACGCAGAAGCATGGAATGCATTAAATCTTCGTACACGTTACTATACAACAAGACTCCATAAAGGAGCATTTTACCTTCCGGCATTTCTGGAAGATATGCTGAAAGAAGTGGAGGAATAATTCATGATTTTACCGAATATAGAAACTTTTATCGGATGCGAAAGCAGCTTTGAGGAAGCATCGATTGTCCTTTATGGTGCGCCGTTTGATTCGACGACAAGTTTTCGCCCGGGCGCAAGATTCGGTCCGGCAGCTATGCGTCATGAGAGTTTTGGACTTGAAACTTACAGTCCATATCAGGACAGAGACCTTATGGATATCAGTGTATTTGACAGTGGGGATCTGGAACTTTGCTTTGGAAGCAGTGAAATGGCGCTTTCGGATATTCAAAAGAGAGCAGAAGAAATATTGAAATCAGATAAATTTCCATTGCTTCTGGGAGGAGAACATCTGGTGACGCTGGCAGCAGTACGCGCTGTAGCTGCGAAATATCCGGATCTACACATCATCCATTTTGATGCACATGCGGATTTAAGGGATGATTATCTGGGAGCCAGATTGAGTCATGCATGCGTTCTGCGAAGATGTCATGATCTTCTGGGAGACGGACGTATTCATCAGTTCTGTATCCGAAGCGGAGAGAGAGAAGAATTTAGATTTGCCGCGCAGCATACAGATTTCCATCCACTTTCTTTTGACGGACTGGAAGAGACTGTAAGAGAATTGAAAGAGAAAAATGTACCAATTTATTTTACAATTGATCTGGATTGTCTGGATCCGGCAGTATTTCCGGGAACAGGGACTCCGGAGGCAGGGGGAGTAACTTTCTTAGAGCTTCTTGAAGCCATCCGTATAGTTGCACAGGCAAATGTAGTAGGAGCGGATGTGAATGAACTTGCTCCTATGCTGGATGCAAGTGGTGTCTCAACCGCAACAGCATGTAAGGTTCTTCGTGAACTGCTTCTTGCAATTGCAAAATAAACCGGCAACTTATAAGAGAGCAATTATAAAAAAGAATATGTAACTGTTCAGAGCCAAGCAAAATTTCAAAAACAGTTGTAAAATGCTTGCATTTTTAAGACTATTTTTGAAATTTTGCTTGGCGGATACGCCACACCTTCAAAATGCGTAGCATTTTGAAGGTTGGCTCTGAACAGTTACAAGAATATTATAAATATATAACTGTTGAAGAAAAGGAGAAGAGTTATGAGCAGAGTACTTGTAATCGGCTGCGGAGGAGTAGCCAGTGTAGCAATTCAGAAATGTTGTCAGGCAGATGAGGTCTTCACAGAACTTTGTATTGCAAGCCGTACAAAGGAAAAATGTGATGCACTTGCAGAAAAGCTAAAAGGAAAGACAAAAACAGTTCTTACGACAGCTAAGGTTGATGCAGACGATGTGGATCAGCTGATCGAACTGATCAATGATTACAAACCGGATCTGGTAATGAATATTGCGCTTCCATATCAGGATCTGACGATTATGGATGCGTGTCTGGCATGTGGCGTAAACTATATGGATACAGCGAACTACGAGCCGGAAGATACGGATGATCCGAAGTGGCGTGCGATTTACGAAAAACGCTGTAAAGAAGAAGGATTTTCAGCATATTTTGATTATTCCTGGCAGTGGGCATACCGCAAAAAATTTGAAGATGCAGGTCTTACAGCACTGCTTGGATGCGGATTTGACCCGGGTGTTACACAGGCATATTGTGCATATGCATTAAAACATGAATTTGATCAGATTGATACCATTGATATTCTGGACTGCAATGGCGGTGATCATGGATATGCATTTGCGACAAACTTTAATCCGGAAATCAATCTTCGTGAAGTAAGTGCACCGGGAAGTTACTGGGAAAATGGACATTGGGTAGAAATCCCGCCGATGGATATTAAGAGAGAATACAACTTTGATCAGGTCGGAGACAAGGACATGTATCTGCTTCATCATGAGGAAATAGAGTCTCTTGCGAAAACAATTCCAGGGGTAAAACGTATTCGTTTCTTTATGACTTTTGGACAAAGCTATCTGGATCATATGCGTTGTCTTGAGGATGTGGGAATGCTTTCTACAACACCAATCCAGTACAATGGACAGGAAATTGTTCCGATCCAGTTCCTGAAAGAACTTCTTCCGGATCCGGCAAGCCTTGGCCCACGTACAAAGGGTAAAACAAATATTGGCTGTATTTTTACCGGTGTAAAAGATGGAAAAGAGAAGACTTACTATATCTATAACGTATGCGATCATCAGGAATGCTACCATGAGGTTGGAAGCCAGGCAATCAGTTATACAACAGGCGTTCCGGCAATGTGCGGAGCATTGATGATGCTGACTGGAAAATGGATTAGACCGGGTGTATATACTGTAGAGGAATTTGATCCGGATCCGTTCCTGGATGCACTTGACCGTTATGGTCTGCCACGCAGTGAAAATCATGATCCGAAGTTGGTAGACTGATGGAAAGATTAGATAAAAGAGCACCATTTACAGCCACCGGCGGAATTATTCCGCCGGAATTTGAGCATATCAAAACACCTTGTTATATATTGGATGAAAAAGCACTTATAGAAAACGCAAAACTGCTCGGTGGAGTAGCAGAACGGACAGGATGTAAGATGCTTCTGGCACAGAAAGCATTCAGTAATTATGATTGTTATCCTTTTTTTGAACCGTATCTGGCGGGTACAGAGGCCAGTGGATTGTATGAGGCAAGATTAGGGGCAGAGGAAATGCCAGGAAAAGAAGTTCATGTATTCTGTGCAGGTTACCGGGCGGATGAATTCGAGGAACTTCTTCAGTATGCCGATCATATTGTATTTAATTCTCCGTCCCAGCTTCTTCGCTTTGGAAGAATGGCGAAAGAGGCAGGAAAAAGCGTGGGACTTCGAATCAATCCGGAATGCTCTACCCAGGAGGGACATGAGATTTATGACCCTTGTGCACCGGGGAGCCGTATGGGTACAACAAGAGTACAGTGGGATGAAGCAATTGTGAAGAATCCGGAGCTGATGGAACTTTTGGATGGGGTTCATTTCCATACCCTCTGTGAGCAGGATTCAGATGATCTGGAGACAACCCTTGATTCCGTAAAGAAACAGTTCGGTGATTTGATCACCAAAGTGAAATGGATCAATTTTGGCGGTGGTCATCATATTACAAGACCGGGATATGATATTGGGCGGCTGGAGCAATGCATTCGAATGGCACAGGAAGAGTGGAAGGTAGAAGTTTATCTAGAACCGGGAGAAGCATGGGCATTGAATGCAGGATTTCTTCTGACCAGTGTGCTGGATGTTTTGAAAAATGGAGACACACAGATTGCAATCGTAGATGCCAGCGCCGCCTGCCATATGCCGGATGTACTGGAAATGCCTTATCGTCCACCGCTTCTTGGTGCAGCGGACGAGACAACAGAAAACGAGGTTACAGTCCGACTTGGGGGGCCAACCTGCCTGTCCGGGGATATCATTGGAGACTATAAATTCAATAAACTACCGGAATACGGAGATCTTCTTCTGTTTGGAGATATGGCTATTTATACGACTTGCAAAAATAATACATTTAATGGAATGCCATTACCGGATATCTGGATCAGACATGCTGACAGAACCATGCAGCAGCTAACTTCATTTAATTACACAGATTTTAAAGAAAGATTAGGAAGCCGTGAATAGCGGCTTCCTAATACATTTATCTAACACATTTCTTGTTTCACATCAACGTCCATACCCAATATACAACTCCAAGCGCCCAGCTCGTCACAATTCCATACAGGATCACCGGTCCGGCAATCGTGAAAATCTTACAGCCAATACCAAAAACCTGGCCCTCCTTCTTATATTCAATCGCAGGTGCAGCAACAGAGTTGGCAAAGCCGGTAATCGGAACAAGTGCACCGGCACCGCCCCATTTAGCAAGCAGTGGATAAATTCCGGTACCGGTGAGAAGGATACTCAGAAGAATGAGCAGAATAGAAGTCCAGCTGCTGCAGTCATCCGGGGAAAGCTTTTTCAATTCACAGAAATGATAAATACATTGTCCGATCAGGCAGATCATTCCACCAAGGAAGAATGCCTTCATCATGTTGAACCACACATTGTGCTGTGGTGTTTTCTTTTTGACATAGGCTTCGTATTGCTTCTGTTGCTTCAATTGTTCTATTTTGTCCATAAATGAAAATCCCTTCTTTTTGTTTTAAAATTCTACACATAGTTTTTCACAAAAATGAAAATAATATCCTTAAAAATAAATAATGAAGCATCAGAAATGAGGAAATGATATGAATGATACGGGAAACAAGAACTGGGCAATTGAGTCGGAGTGCGGTCCTTTTCATCTGTCCCAGCTTCGTGGGGCACAGAGCATTGTATTCACAAAAGCACCTTATCTTCTAAGCGCTGCATCTGTGGCAGGAAGCAAAGAAGCGCAGGGACCGCTTGGAAAATGCTTTGATCTGACAAATGAGGATGACCTGTTTGGAGCAGAGACCTGGGAGGAAGCCGAAAGCAATATGCAGAAGGAAGCCTGCGTACTGGCACTGGGAAAGTCGCATGTGGATCCGAAGTCTGTGCGTTATCTCTTTGGAGGAGATCTTCTCAGACAAGGGATTGCAACTTCTATGGGCGTTGAAGATCTGCAGGTTCCCATCTTCGGTCTGTATGGCGCATGTTCCACATCAGGAGAAGCACTGGCATTAGCAGCAATGAGTGTGGCAGCAGGATACGGAGATTACATGCTGGCAGTAACATCCAGCCATTTCGGAAGTGCAGAGAAAGAATTTCGATTTCCGTTAGGATATGCGAACCAGAGACCACTTTCCGCACACTGGACCGTGACAGCCAGCGGGGCTTTCCTCGTAGGAAGCCATCTGAATAAAATACATTCCGATAAGCAACGTCAAAGAAAATCCCAGTTCCGGCATGTTCGGATCACCGGCGTTACGATAGGGAAGATTGTGGACTTTGGCCTGAAGGATTCACAGAACATGGGGGCATGTATGGCTCCGGCTGCAACCGATACCATCTACCGTAATTTTCAGGATCTTGGACGTACACAGGAAGATTACGATCAGGTCATAACAGGTGATCTTGGATATATTGGTCAATCCATACTTTTTGACCTAATGAAAAGCAGAGGATATGATATCAGAAAAAAGCATATGGATTGTGGAATGACTATCTTTGATCAGGAGACACAGGATACACATGCCGGCGGAAGCGGCTGTGGATGCGCAGCGTCAACACTGGCTTCTTATATTCTGCCAAAGATTGAGAACGGAGAATGGAGAAGGATACTCTTTGTGCCGACCGGTGCATTGATGTCAACGGTCAGCTTCAATGAAGGAGCAAGTGTGCCTGGAATTGCGCATGCGATTATGATCGAACACTGTTGAAAAAATCTTATTATAATTAGGAAGAAGTAAAAAAACGCTAAATATGTGTTAAAAAACAGAAAAGGAATAGAAAAATGGATTATATAAAAGCATTTTTAATCGGAGGTCTCATCTGCGCTGCAGTGCAGATTCTTCTGGACAGAACAAAGCTGATGCCGGGACGGGTTATGGTATTACTCGTCTGTACAGGCGCAGTGCTTGGATTTATTGGAGCATACGAACCATTTGTAAAATTTTCAGGAGCAGGCGCAAGCGTTCCACTTCTGGGATTCGGAAATGTCCTGTGGAAAGGTGTGAAGGAAGCTGTTGATAAAAACGGATTCCTCGGAATCTTTCTGGGAGGGTTCAAGGCAAGTGCCGCCGGAATCAGCGCAGCACTTATTTTTGGATACCTGGCTTCATTGATTTTTGAACCCAAAATGAAGAAATAAACGAGAAATCACTATAATGTTACAAAATGTTACAAGGTTCATAAAAATATACATGAAAATATCTTGACAGTAAAAGAAAAATGAAATATCATTAATTGAGTATTAAAGGCAATAAGATACGACGGAACAAGGAGGCACGGCAGGACAGATTTTTTATCCCAGGTGTCTCTTTCATTGTGTAAAAGGATGAGTTAAAGATGATTGATATACATAGCCATATCTTGCCCGGAGTTGATGATGGAGCGTCTTCGATGAAAGAAAGTCTTCATATGCTTTCTATGGCGAGAAGACAGGGAATCACAGATGTGTTTGCAACTTCACATTATTCCAAAGCGTTTCCGAACAGAGATCCGGAGAAGCTGAGACGGCTTCGGGATGAGCTGATGAGCCGTGCAAATCGTCCGGTGCAAGGACCAGAGGGAAAGGTGAAGTGCAAAAGACCAATTCGAATCTGGACAGGTCAGGAGATTTTTTATTCTAATAGTGTTATACGACTGCTTGAAGAGGGAAAACTGCTTACGTTGGCAGACAGTAATTACGTACTGGTTGAGTTTATGCCGTCAGTGCCTTATTCAGAGATATGTACAGCGGTGAGGAATCTGTCAAGAGCAGGATATACTCCGGTAGTTGCTCATGCGGAGAGGTATCGTTGCCTTAGAAAAGGTAAGCGTGTGGAAGAACTGATCGATCTGGAAGCATTGATCCAAATGAATTACAGATCCGTCAGTGGAGGCTGGCATGATGCAACAGCGCGCTGGTGTAAGGATAATCTGAAAAAAAGGAATATCCATTTTATGGGAACTGATATGCACAATATCGGGAGCAGAATGCCTGATACAAAAGAGCCAATGGGTTGGATGAGGAAGCATTTAGACAGTACTTACCTCAGACAGATAACAAGAGAGAATGCACTTCGCATTACAGAAAACAAAATAATAAAATAAAGGGGAGCAAAGATGGGAAAGACGCATGATGACGACGAGGTCGAGATTGACCTCAGAGAACTATACTACGCATTGAAAAAGCGTGTTTTGGTAATCCTTGCAGCCGTACTGGCAGGAGCAGTGATTGCCGGAGCAGCAACAAAGCTTTTGATGACACCTGTTTACAGCGCAACATCTACAATGCTTGTTCTCACAAAGGAAACAACACTTTCTTCACTGGCTGATCTGCAGATCGGTAGTCAGCTGACGAAAGACTACAACATCCTGATCACAAGCCGTACAGTATTGCAGGACGTAGTAGATGAACTGAATCTGGATATGACATATAAAGAGTTGATGGAATGTATCACAATAGAGAATCCAAGTGATACACGTATTCTTTCCATTACAGCAATAGACAAAGATCCAAAGATGGCAAAGAAGATTGCTGACACGCTGGCGAAGACATCAGCTGACTTTATCGGAGACAAGATGGAAGTAACACCACCGAAAGTTATTGAAGAAGGTGAAGTGCCGACAATCCAGACAAGTCCGAGTACAAAGAAGAATGTGCTGATCGGAGCACTGGCTGGTCTGATTCTTTCCGCAGGTATTATTATCCTTCTCACACTGATGGATGATACAATCAAGTCAGAGGAAGATATCGAGAACTACCTCGGTCTGACAACACTGGCAAGTATTCCGGATAGAAAAGACTACATTACAGGAAAAGGACCTCGCAATTCAAGCAAGACAACATCGAAGAAAAAGAAGAAAAGGAGGAAAAAATAAATGGCAATTCAGAGAGTTATATTGACAGATTCCAGAAAAGAAGATGTCTTCTATGAAGAGGCTATTAAAACCCTCCGTACAAATATGCAGTTCAGTGGTGTAGAGACAAAGAGTATTGTTCTCACAAGCTGTTATCCAAATGAAGGAAAAAGTGATGTGGCTTTCCAGCTTGCAGTAGAGATTGGAAAGATGGGAAAGAGAGTTCTGATCATAGATGCAGATATTCGTAAGTCCAGTTATATCAAACGTTACCAGATCAAACAGAAGACCAATGGACTGTCACAGTATTTAAGTGGACAGGTTGCTTTGGAAGAAATAATTTATTCTACCAATTACCGTAATCTTGAGATTATCTTTTCAGGTCCGTATGCTCCGAACCCGTCAGAGCTTCTGGAGCAGGGACGTTTTGGCAGATTGATCGAAGAGACAAGAAAAGTTTATGATTATATTTTGATTGATACACCACCGATCATCAGTATGAGTGATGCAGCAATCGCAGCAAAACAATGTGATGGAGCAATCCTCGTAATCGAGAGCGAAGCAGTAAGCAGAAGAGATGCAATGAAAGCAAAAGAACAGCTTACAAAGAGTGGATGTAAGCTTCTCGGTGCAGTACTGAATAAAGTGGATATGAAGAAAGAAAAATACTATAGTAAGTATAATTCATACTACTACGGTAAAAGCAAACAGGAATAGCCGGATATGCAGTGGAGAATATCCGCTGCATATTTCAGTTTACAGAGAAAAAACAGACAAAGCATTTAAGATAAATAAAATCAGATGTTTTGTTATGCAGTCAGACAGAAGATTATCAGGGGAAAAGGGTGTACGCGAATGTATAGGAAGAACAGTAACGGCTGGTTGAAGCACTGGGATTTCATTATACTAGATCTTGTTGCATTACAGCTGGCTTATATAAGCAGTTATGTATTGCGCATGGGAACAAGTGATCTGTATCATAACGGATTATATCTGAATATCGGGATTATTATTATACTGATAGACATTTGTACAGCTTTCTTTACAGAGCCATATCATGGGATCATGAGAAGAGGATATTTTGTAGAGTTTAAGAATGTATTGAAGCATGTGTTTATCGTGAGTGTGCTTGTGATCGTATATCTTTTTATGAGTAAACAGGGAAGCATGACCTCGCGTCTTGTGATCAGCTCATTCATTCCAATGGCAGTGGTTCTGCTTTATGCGGTGCGAATCGTATGGAAGAAATATTTGCTGAAACATGGCAATATGCTCTATTCAAAAATAAATATACTCCTTGTTTCAACAAGTGATGAAATAGATTCCATGTTAAGACGGGTGGAACAGAATGTATTTAATGAATTCGATATTGTCGGAATCGTACTTGCAGACCGCGAACCGGAAGAAAATGAAATGATCGAAGGAATTCCGGTTGTAAGTAAGATTGATACAGTAACTGAATACATACAGAAAAGATGGGTTGATGCTCTTCTTGTTGGAATTAAGAAGAAAACATTGATACCGGAAGATTTGTTTGAAACATGCGTGAACATGGGAATTACAGTTCACGAATGTCTGGGAGACAGAGCAGGATGGGCAGGAAATCAGTTTATTAACCGCATGGGTGGATATACAGTCCTGACTTCCAGCGTCAGAGTGATTTCCTCACGGCAGGCCATGATGAAGAGAACGATAGACATCTGTGGCGGAATCGTTGGAATGATTCTGACAGGTATCATTACAATATTCCTTGCTCCGGCAATCTATATTGCTTCACCGGGGCCAATCTTCTTCTCTCAGATGAGAGTAGGAAAAAACGGTAAATTATTTAAGATCTATAAATTCCGAAGCATGTATATGGATGCAGAGGAACGCAAGAAAGAACTGATGAAACAGAACGAGATGAAGGGGCTCATGTTCAAGATGGAGAATGACCCAAGAATCATCGGAAGCGGAGCGGATGGAAGCAAGCATGGACTTGGCTGGTTTATCCGTAAGACATCTTTGGATGAATTCCCGCAGTTCTGGAATGTACTCAAAGGAGATATGAGTCTCGTAGGAACCCGTCCACCAACAGTAGATGAGTGGAAACAGTATGAGCCATATCACCGCGGAAGACTTGCCGTGAAGCCGGGACTGACCGGAATGTGGCAGGTGAGCGGAAGAAGTGATATCACTGACTTTGAGGAAGTTGTAAAGCTTGATATGGAATATGTCAAGAACTGGAATATCGGAATGGATATCAAAATTCTGCTTAAGACTGTCGGAGTTGTGCTTAAGGGCAGTGGATCCAAGTGATGGATTAGATAGAAGAGATAAGGAAAATGATATAAGAATGATGATCTGCAGTGGAACCGGGAGGGGAAGCTGCAGGTGTTATTGATATTGAACGTATGGCTACATGAAGAAAAAACAAAGAATTGAAATAAAGTTTAGGAGGATATTAGGACATGAAAAAGGAGTATAGAATTGCAGTTGCTGGTACCGGTTATGTTGGTTTGTCGATTGCGGCTCCGACGAATGTCTACCTCAAACTTTCAGTGGCGATTTGATGGTCTACGGTGGCGTATAAAACTCATGCAAAATACCCCTACTGCGAGCCTGTTCTATTGCAGAGCAAGGTAGTGACATGATACCTTCATTTTTCCGAAGAATTAGAGGTAGTGAGGGGGGATGATTGTTCATGTTGCAACAAAGAAGCGCTATGTAGTTGTACAGTTTTAACAAAGTGAGTTTGCGTACGGGTTATGACAATAAAGGTCAGCACTTTGAAAAACGGAGAAGCACGACAGCGGGTTATGACCATAAGACTTAACACTTTGTTGGTGAGCTGCTACGCGAACGGTGAATTCTTTAGAGACGGTTTTATTGAACTGTTTCCAAGGGGCAACTGTGGGATAGTCTGCGATTGGCTAGGACGGTATTTTTTGGAATATGCCAATGTAAGAAGTTGGTACACATCTGGTGAAACGGAATCAGAATGGTAAGTGCCTCCATTGATGATGCGGCTAGTATAGAAGAAAAACTGCTGTAATACTAGTGCGTCATGTTTTGAGATGCTTACAAAAATTCAGCTTGCAATAATAGAATTCTCATGATAATCTAATACCACGCAGTCATCATTCTGATGAACTGCAAAAAGATCTATGAACCAAATCGGTAATTATTCAATA
>OGEC01000495.1_pt1 | contig 30383 bp, 20 predicted proteins | sample 1570551 | NCBI WGS metagenome assembly OGEC01 (sample SAMEA2582127, study PRJEB24529) | metagenome | biome: Human gut stool | place: China | collected 2011 | reverse complement strand
TTCTCCCCGCCGCTGACGGCGCTGTCGGTGGTGCTGTCTGCCGCGCCCTGCATGGGCAGCGGGGCCAGAATGTTCTGCGCCGTGCCGTTGGCCGTCACGGTGGGCAGCTCTTCGGGCTGTGCCTGTCCGTGCTCGAGGATGGCCGTGATGGCGAAGCTCACCAGCAGAATGCCGGCCACGGCCCCCGCAAACCGGATGACTCCGCCGTGACCGCCTCTGCGGCGCCGGCCCGTGCTATGATAATCGTGTGAAATTCCCATAAAGGTGTTCCCGCTTTCGTTTGGTTCTGCTCTTAGTCTGCCCGGGCGTCGGCGGGTTATCCCCGCTTTCCGGCCCGGCAGAGCTGCGCAACACCTATTTTATCATAATTTTTTTGCCTCTGCAACCAATTAGGACTTGCATACAACAGGCAAAACGGTTACAATAGAGGAAGAGCAGGTTTTTGCACACATTTCTCGAAGTGCTTGCACGACCTGCCAGAATTTTTGTGCGAGTTGCAGTCATCGATTGTTGGCTGTTCCCCCGTCCGTACACTGTGCAGGGTGTAAGGACCGCGAAACGGGGACAGCGCGGAGCGGTGCTGCGGCGCACAGGAAGTCCAATTTATCGGTAAATGGTACAAGGAGGTTCTCATGGCCAGGAATGTCATCATCGGCCAGAGCGGCGGCCCTACCGCCGTCATCAATTCCAGCCTCGCAGGCGTCTATAAAGCCGCCTGCAGTCTGGGCGCAGACAAGGTCTACGGCATGAAATACGGCATCGAGGGACTGCTGAAAGAGGAACTCGTGGAGCTGAACGTCCTGCTGGACGACCGGCTCAGCATCGAGCTGCTCAAGCGCACGCCGTCCAGCTATCTGGGCAGCTGCCGCTACAAGCTCCCCGAGCCGGAGGCGGACTCCACGCCCTACGTCAAGCTGTTCACCCTGTTTGACAAGTACGACATCTGCGCGGTGTTCTACATCGGCGGCAACGACTCGATGGACACCATCGCCAAGCTCAGCCGCTACGGCGCACAGGCAGGCAGTGCGGTGCGTTTTATCGGCGTACCCAAGACCATCGATAATGACCTCTGCCTCACCGACCACACCCCCGGCTACGGCTCTGCGGCCAAGTACATCGCCACTATCCTCAAGGAAGTCATCCGTGACTCCTCCGTCTACGACATCCGCAGCGTGACTGTGGCCGAGATCATGGGCCGTCACGCCGGATGGCTGGCCGGTGCGGCCTGCCTCGCAGGCGGCGACGACAGCGACGGCCCCGACCTCATCCTTCTGCCGGAGGTCCCCTTTGACCAGGACAAGTTCCTCGCCAGAGTGGATGAGCTGCAGCGGGTGAAGTCCAACGTCATCATCGCGGCCAGCGAGGGCGTCAAGACCGCCGACGGCACCTATCTGTGCGACCTCGTGTCCACGGCAGGCCAGCTGGACGCCTTCGGCCACAAGGCCATCCTCAGCGGCACCAGCCGCTATCTGTCCGACCTCATCCACGACAAGCTGAACTGCAAGAGCCGCGCCATCGAGTTCTCGACGCTGCAGCGCTGCGCCAGCCATCTGGCCAGCCGCACCGATGTCAACGAGGCCTACGCCGTGGGCGGCGCAGCGGCAGCCGCAGCCTTTGCCGGTGAGACGGGCAAGATGATCGCCCTCAAGCGCATTTCCGAGTATCCTTACCAGTGCATCACCGAGGCGGTGGACGTCCAGCAGGTGGCAAACCTCGAAAAGAAGGTGCCGCTGGACTGGATCACCCCCGACGGGATGCAGGTGACGGCGGCGTTCGAGGAGTACGCCCGCCCGCTCATCCTCGACGAGGTCACCCCCGTCTACGTCAACGGTACGCCCCGCCACATCTGCCTGTAAGAAAACTCGCTTCTCCCCTTCCCCGCGTCTGTTTTCGTGCTCCTGCACGATTTTATAAAGCCGAAACAGAAAAACAAAAAAGGAGAAATCATCATGGGTAAAAATGCAATCGTTGGCCAGTCCGGCGGCCCCACCTCTGTCATCAACGCAAGTCTGGCCGGTGTGTTCGAGAGCTGCAAGAGCCGCGGCGCGGACATCGTCTACGGCATGTGCAACGGCGTCGCCGGTCTGCTGGAGGAGCGGGTCGTGGACCTGTCCCCCCTGCTGACCGATGACCTCGACATCGAGCTGCTCAAGCGCACCCCCTCCAGCTTCCTCGGCAGCTGCCGCTACAAGCTGCCCGACTGGCACACCGACGAGGCCGTGTACAAGAAGCTCTTCGCCATCCTCGAAAAGCTGGACATCGGCTGCTTCTTCTACATCGGCGGCAACGACTCGATGGACACCATCGGCAAGCTGGCTGAGTACGGCGAGTGCATCCAGAGCGACATCCGCTTCATGGGCGTGCCGAAGACCATCGACAACGATCTGATGGTCACCGACCACACCCCCGGCTACGGCTCTGCGGCCAAGTACATCGGCGTGGTGATGAAGGAGGTCATCCGCGACGCCACCGTCTACGGCACCAAGTATGTCACCGTCGTCGAGATCATGGGCCGCAACGCCGGCTGGCTGACCGCCGCCGCCGCACTGGCCAAGAGCGACGACTGCGAGGGCGTGGACATGATCTGCCTGCCCGAAGTCCCCTTCCATGTGGAGCACTTCATCGAGAAGGTGCGCGTGATGCAGGAGAAGAAGCCCAGCATCGTCATCGCGGTATCTGAGGGCGTCAAGCTCGAGGATGGCCGCTATGTTTGTGAGCTGGCCGACGATGTCCACGCGGTGGACGCTTTCGGCCACAAGGCCCTGACCGGCACCGCCCGCTATCTGGCCAACGTCGTAGCCCGCAATCTGGACACCAAGACCCGCTGCATCGAGCTTTCCACCCTGCAGCGCTGCGCCGGCCACCTGACCAGCCGCACCGACATCACCGAGGCCTATCAGGTCGGCGGTGCTGCTGTCAAGGCTGCGTTTGAGGGCGTCACCGGCCAGATGGTGGCCCTGAAGCGCATCTCCAACAGCCCCTATCAGTGTACCACTGAGCTGCACCCCATCAGCGAGGTCGCAAATCTCGAGAAGAAGGTGCCGCTGAGCTGGATGAACGAGGATCACACCCAGATGACGGAAGACTTCCTTTCTTACGCACGGCCCCTCATCCAGGCTGAGCTGACCCCGCTCTACATCGCCGGTCTGCCTCACCACATCTACATGAAGCCCCAGAAGTAAGCGTTCTGTTTCGCAAACGCACCTCCGCGCCCCTGCCCCCTGTGTGCGGGGGTGCATTTTTGTACGGAAAAAGCTTTGATTTTACTTGTATTTTACCTGAAATCGTATTATAATATTATCTGCGTCGCTCGCTGTTGAGCGGCGCGTTTTTTCGTGAGTACCATCTGATATTTGAGGAGGCAGAGCATTTTCATGGCACAGAATACCCGGACAGGCGATTTGACCAGCGGCCCCATGCTGCAAAAGATCATCCTGTTTTCCCTGCCGCTGGCTGCATCCAGCATCCTGCAGCTGTTGTTCAACGCAGCCGATGTCGTCGTCGTGGGACGCTTTGCGGGCAGCACGGCGCTGGCCGCTGTCGGCTCCAACGGTGCTCTCATCAACCTGCTGGTCAACCTGTTCGTGGGCCTGTCGCTGGGCGCGAACGTCGTTGCGGCCCGCTGCTTCGGCGCGAAGGATGATGAGGGCGTCCGCAACACCGTCCAGACCTCCGTGACGCTGGGCCTCGTCAGCGGCTTCTTTCTGGCCGTGGTGGGCTTTTTTGCCGCCCGCGTCCTGCTGGAGCTGATGAGCTGCCCGGAGGACGTCATCGGCCTGTCCACCCTCTACCTCAAGATATACTTCATCGGTATGCCCATGACCATGCTGTACAACTTCAGCTCGGCCCTACTGCGCGCCGTGGGCGACACCAGGCGGCCTCTGTTCTGTCTGGCCGTGGCGGGCCTCATCAATGTGGTGCTGAACCTCGTGTTCGTCATCCTCTTCTCCATGAGCGTGGCGGGCGTCGCTCTGGCCACCATCATCAGCCAGACCGTCTCCGCCTGCATGGTCACGGCCCTGCTGGTGAAGGAGAAAGGCCCGCTCCACCTCGACCTCGGCCATCTGGGCTTCCATGCGGGGGCTCTGGGCCAGATTTTGCGCATCGGCCTGCCTGCCGGTCTGCAGAGCACCGTGTTCAGCCTCTCCAATGTCGTCATCCAGTCGGCGGTCAACTCCTTCGGCTCTATCGTCGTGGCCGGCAACTCTGCCGCTGCCAACCTCGAGGGCTTCGTCTATACCGCCATGAACGCTTTCGCCCAGGCCGCTGTCACCTTCACGAGCCAGAACATGGGTGCCCGCCGGTACGACAACCTAGACCGCGTCATGCGCAACTGCCTGCTCTGCGCCACCGTCACCGGCCTCGTGCTGGGCGGCGGTGCTTCCCTGCTGGGCGAACAGCTGCTCCACTTCTACTCCTCCGATGAGGTCGTGGTGACTGCCGGTCTGGCCCGTATGCACATCATCTGCACCACCTATCTGCTCTGCGGCTGCATGGATGTTCTGGCCAGCTGCCTGCGCGGCCGGGGCTACTCCGTCCTGCCGATGGTGGTCAGCCTCGTGGGCAGCTGCCTGCTCCGCCTCGTCTGGATCGCCACCATCTTCCGGCTGTTCCACACCACCACGATGCTTTACATCAGCTACCCCGTCAGCTGGATCCTCACCGCACTGGTGCATCTGGCCTGCCTGCTGGTGGTACGGCATAAGATGAACGAGAACCTTAAAGCTGCTGCACAGCGGTAAGCAGACTCTTTGTCAGAGCGATACGATCGCAGTGCAAGAGCTGTTTGGCAGCGTCCTTGCCCTCTCAGGCGCTCCGCGCCAGCTCTCCCAGAGGGAGAGCCATTGGCAGGCCGGGCCACTTTTTACTGGACGCCTGAGGCCCGATATGGCGTAAAAGGGCGGGCCTCGCTACAGAGGGCAGCGGCTTCTGGACAAGCGCACCTTGTCAAGCTGCTGTGAGCCTGGACAGCGGAGCACTACCGTTTCCGAGATATTGTGCTTCGCTCGTCCAGACGAAAGCTGACCGACATGCCAATGGCTCCCCCTTTGGGGGAGCTGGCGAACGAAGTGAGACTGAGAGGGCAAGCCCCCGGCACGATGCGGAACGTGCCGGGGGCTTTTCGTACAAAGCGGAGGGATGCGGAAGCTCTCCGCCTTGGGGGTTGGTTATTTAGTGGATCAGTTCGCTGTGGTCTGCGCCGCCCACGGCGAGGGTGGCAGAGCTGCCGCTGTGGGTGAGGGTGAAGATGGTGTCCTCTGCACCCAGCGACAGCATGGTATCGATGTCCAGCGCCGTCTCACGGCTCTCCGTACGGAAGACGAGGGTATCTACGCCCTGCGCTTTCAGCTCTGCCAGATTGCCCAGACAGCCGAAGAGGGTGGCGGTATCAGAATCTGCCGTGACGATGTAGCGGGCAGACTCCTGATGCATCTCATAGAGAGCGTCTATAACTCTCAAAACGATCCTGCCGTTCTGCTTCTCCTCCACAGGTGCAGGAAGTGCAAACTTGTATACAGTCCTTGTGGAGCCGCAAGAACATTCATACACTTTTTCGCCCAGCTGGCCGGCAGCCACAAGAGTAGAGGAGACAAATGTCCATTCATGCTTATGCTCAGAATCATCGGGCAACTGGGAGTCAATCCGGGTGACCGTACCCTCACCGATGGCATTTACATCCTGCTCTTTACCAGCTTTGCCGTCTTTATCGCCGTTTGTGCCGATGGCGGCTCCTGCACCATACGTGTCGCCATCATAGGCTCCCCCTTTTCCGCCTTTTGCGGTCACCTGCGCACCGCCGCCGATCTCGACCTCTACACCACCTTTGCCTCCACCAATGCCGCTTCCATATCCGCCGCCCACGGCATCGACAACACCGCCGAGGATACGAACGGTCGATTTATTCGTGCTGCCAATGCCGCCGCCAATGCCTGTAACGGGATTGTTATTAACAAGTGTCGTAGTTACCCTGCCGTCAAGGATGGTGACGTCTCCCGAGCCACGATTACCACCGCCGATCGCTGCCGCAGCACCATTCGTTTTTGCTGTCACCTCTCCGTTCTTGATGGTAACTTTGCCCGAACCAGAAGCACTGCCGCCAATACCTGCCGCAGAATCCCCTCCTTGAGCAGTTACCTCACCGCCGGAAATGCTCACTTCACCATTTCCACCGAAGCCGCCGCCGCCAATGCCTGCACCAAGCACTCCACCTACTGCATCGATTTTTCCGTTTGCGATTTCCAGCTTCGAGGTGCTTTTTTGATTTCCTCCACCAATACCCGCACCGCCATGCCCGCCATACGCGCTCAAAGAGGAGTTTGTATCTTCTGCTGTGATGGTCAGTTTTCCGGTCGAGAAATCATCATCTTTTTCCAAGCCTGCACAAGACTGTCCGCTCTTCAGGGTATTGTTTCCCTCAAGCTTCAGGGTCGTGTCACCTTTGCCTTGTACAAACATCGCGGACCGGCCCTTTCCGCTCACATCGATATTCACATCTTTGATTGTGACCGTCGTGTCTTTTTTGGTGCAATTATTGATGATCTTGATGACATGCTTCACCGCTTCGTTCACAGCGTTTGTCACCGTGTCCGCGGTGTTGTCCTCATAGGTCATGATGTCATGGTCGTCATCGTCGTCCTCTGCGGCCTTCTCGACAGGCTTCTGCTCAGTCGATGCCTCGAGGGTGGCGGCGTCGGTCTTCCCTTCGGGCTTCTGCGTGTCCGGCGTCTTCTGCTCTTCTTCCGCAGGCTCTGGGTCGTCCTTTTTCTGGGCTTCCCCGCTGTTCACGTTCTCGGGCCAGACGACGAGCTCCGTGCCGGTCTCCTCCGCAGGCTCTCCCGGCTCGGCATCCACCACCGGCTTCTGTCCTTCAGCCTCATCCGCCGACCCGTCAGAGTTGTTCTCGGTCTGTTTCTCGCCGCCCTTGATGACCACCTCCGTGTCATCTTTCACTCCGATGTCATCTTTGTTTACTGCTTTGCCAACACGGACAAACGTGTCGCCGTCTTCCGTAACGGTCACCGTAATATCACCGTCATCGATATAATAATCCTTTGCCAGTGCCGCCGGGGCTGCCGCCGAAAGCGCCACACTCAGGGCCAGGGCGGCTGCCGCCGCACGCTTCATATTTTTCCGTAACCGCATACTTTTTTACCTCCTGAATTATTGCAGGGTCTCTGCGGCTCCATTTTACCCCCCCCCCCTATACTTTTGTCAAGTCCCTTTCATGACATACCAGCGTACATTCATGAATGGCATGACTTTTCCGGCATAGCAAAAAAGAACAGCACCGCCTTTCCGGAGAAAAGCGGTGCTGTATCATTTTATACCTTTTTCGCCAGCAGATACCGGTCATACCCGCCGTACATCTCCCGGCGGCAGACGATCTCAAAGCCGCTGGCCAAGGCGTTGTTCAGGCTGTACTGATTCTCCGGGCTGACGGTGGCCCCGATGCCCACGATGCCCGGGCGGAGCAGGCCAAGCGCCGCTTCCAGCAGCTTCCGCTGCAGACCGTTGCCCCGGTAGCCGGGGTGGACGATGGCGCTGTCGGCGTTGGCCCAGCCGTCCCACTCTTCTCGCGGGATGCCCATAAAGGCCGCGTAGTTGTGCGCGTCCTGCCCGCAGTACCGCAGGATGAAGTAGGCTCCCAGCCGCCCGCCGTCCCACCCGCCGATGCACAGGTCCTCTTTCAGGTAACGGGCGATGTTTTCCAGCGTGTCGGGTACGAACTGCTCCGGGTGGGGCATCGCGGCCCGCACCTCGTTCTGCAAGGCGTAAAAGGCGGCGGCATCCTCCGGCCCGGCGGCACGCAGGGTCATGGTGCGGCTTGCGGGCCGGCCGCACACTTTGTGCAGAAGAACTTCCATTCTTGCTCTATCCCTCCAAAATAAAATCATACTTTCCGGCTGATTCCAGTATAAATGCCGTTTGAATCATTGTCAATTTATGCTATAATATTTGCAGGAAAAGCTTTTGTGCTCAGGCACAGCTTTTTCGGAAGTCCAGGCAGGGCCGCCCTGCCCGTGTACCGGAGGAAACGAACCATGAGAGATTCCAGCTTATCCCCTTCCAGCCGCCTGGGTGGTGCTGTCATCAGCGACCGCATCGTCGGCGCTCTGCTGGAGGAACTGCGCACAGGCCGCTATGCACAGACCGACCGTCTGCCCGCTGAGGTAGACCTTGCCGCCGAACTCAGCGTCAGCCGCACCGTCATCCGCGATGCGCTGAGCGAGATGGAGCGTGCAGGTTACATCGAGCGGGTGCGCGGCATCGGCACAGTGGTCAACCGAAGTGTCCTGAACCTGCGCAGCCGGTTGGACCAGAAGCTGGAGTATTACCCGCTCATCCGCAGCTTTGGCAGCTACCCTCACGCCGACGGCATCCAGATCTACCCCGTCCGCGCAGGCGAAGAGCTGGCCCGTGATCTGGCCATCGAGCCCGGCGACGATGTCATCTGCATCAAGAAGCGCATCCTCGCCGACACCACCCCCGTCATCTACTCCATCGACTACCTGCCCCGCGCCCTGTTTGGGAGCCGGGACTACACCCGCATCGACCTGTCGGGTGACATCTTCGATGTCCTGGAGCGGGAGTGCCGCCAGCAGGTGGCCTCCAATGTGGCCCACCTCAAGGCCAGCTGCGGCGATGAGTCCATCCGGGCCGCCATGCGTCTGGCCCCGGGCGAGGCCATGCTGCTGCTGGATGAGATATGCTACAACCGGCTCTGCCATCCCGTCATGCGTTCGTTGAGCTACTACACGAACTTCTTCGACTTCTCGATTCTTCGAAAGCTTCTTTGACGGAGGGAAACAAAAGAATATGCGTCATCTAATCGATCCGTTGGATTTCAGTCAGCAGGAGATCACCTCTCTGCTGGACCTGGCCGACCGCATCTGCGCCGACCCGGCTGCCTATCAGGACGTGGCCGCCCACAAAAAGCTGGCCACCCTGTTCTACGAGCCGTCCACCCGTACCCGTCTTTCGTTTGAGGCCGCGATGCTGAACCTCGGCGGACATGTCCTCGGCTTCCCGAGCGAGACCGTCTCCAGTGCATCCAAGGGCGAGAGCGTGGCCGACACCATCCGCGTCGTCTCCTGCTACGCCGACATCGTGGCCATGCGCCACCCCAAGGAGGGCGCACCGCTGCGGGCCAGCCGGTACTCCCGCATCCCTGTCATCAACGCAGGCGACGGCGGCCACCAGCACCCGACCCAGACCATGACCGACCTGATGACCATCCGCCGCCGCAAGGGCCGTCTGAACGACCTGACCATCGGCCTGTGCGGCGACCTCAAGTTTGGCCGCACCGTCCACTCCCTCATCAAGACCATGGCGCGCTGCGAGAACATCCGCTTCGTCCTCATCAGCCCCGAGGAGCTGCGGGTGCCGGACTACATCATCACCGACGTGCTCGAGGCCAACCACATCCCCTACAAGGAGACCCGCAGCCTCGAGGAGTCCATGCCCGAGCTGGACATCCTCTACATGACCCGCGTCCAGAAGGAGCGTTTCTTCAACGAGGAAGACTATGTCCGTCTGAAGAACAGCTATATCCTCACCAAAGAGAAGATGGCCCTTGCCAAGCCTGACATGGCCGTGCTCCATCCCCTGCCCCGCGTCAATGAGATCACGCTGGACGTGGACGACGACCCCCGCGCCGCCTATTTTGAGCAGGTGCAGAACGCCGTCTACATCCGCATGGCGCTGATCATGACACTGCTGGGCCTCAAGGACCCCAAGGCTGAAAAGGAGGGCAACTGAGATGCTGAACATTGATGAAATTCAGAACGGTATCGTCATCGACCATATCAAGGCAGGCACGGCCATCGGCCTGATGGACCTGCTGGGCATCAAGGGCAACCGCACCGCCAGCGTGGCCCTCATCCAGAACGCCCGCAGCCACAAGGCAGAGTCGGGCCGGAAGGACATCATCAAGGTGGAGGGCGACGCCTCCTGGCTCAACCTCGATGTGCTGGCCTATCTCGACCCCGACATCAGTGTGACCGTCATCGAGAACGGCAAGGCCGTCAAGAAGGAAAAGCCCCAGCCCCCCAAGCGTCTGGTCAACATCGTGCGGTGCAAGAACCCCCGCTGCATCTCCTCCATCGAGGAAGAGTGCGACCAGATCTTCGAGCTGAGCTCCAACGGCAAGTATCGCTGCATCTACTGCGAGCAGGAGCTGCAGGTCAAGCCGGAATAATCGGAATATACGATAAAAGCCGCCTGTCGTTCGTTGAACGACAGGCGGCTTTGCTTTTGATCCTCAGACTTTCCGGCGCAGCAGGCTCATCGGCGGCAGCTCCGGGGTGGGGATGGTATAGCGCTCCATCGCGTGGGGCGTGGACTCCACCAGCTCACCGGCCTCATCCTTGATCCACTCGGGGTCCAGCGGGATGCTGCGGCCATCCGGGCAGAGCACCTCCAGCGTGTCGCCGAGGCTCCACTTGCCCCGCTGCTGGCAGCTGGCGACGCCGTTCTCCCAGCCGTCCACCGTACCGACAAACTCCCACTCGCGGATGTAAGTCGCGCTGTCGGTAGCCTGACGGGCCTGCTCCCGGCCAAAGTAGAAGCCGGGCGAATAGTGGCGGTGGCTGGTGCGGGTCAGCTCCGCCAAAACCTCTTCCGGCAGCTCGAAGTTCTCGTTCATCGGGTCGGCCAGATACTGGTCGAGGGCGCGGCGGTAGGCCGCCGTCACGCTGGCGACGTAGTAGAACGTCTTGGCGCGGCCCTCGATCTTGAGGCTGTCCACGCCCGCCTTGCAGATGAGGTCGAGGAAGGGGGCTGTACACATATCGTTGGCGTTGAGGATGTAGCTGCCGTTCTCGTTCTCGCCGATCTCATAGAGCTGGCCCGGGCGGGTCTCCTCGCTGAGATAGTACTTCCAGCGGCAGGGCTGGGCGCACTGGCCGCGGTTTGCGTCGCGGCCTGCCATGTAGTTGGAGAGCAGGCAGCGGCCCGAGACGCTCATGCACATGGCGCCGTGGACGAAAGCCTCGATTTCCAGCTCCGGCGGGGTTTTGTCGCGGAGGGTGGCGATGTCCTGCAGGGTCATCTCCCGGGCCAGCACCACCCGCTTCGCGCCCATGTTGTAGGCGGCGCGGGCAGCGGCCCAGTTGGTGATGCCGGTCTGGGTGGACATATGGACGTCGATGTCGGGCGCGAAGGTCTTGCAGGCGTCCAACACGCCGAGGTCGGCCACGATGAAGGCGTCCACACCGGCAGCGGCAGCGTCCTTGATGGCCTGAGGCAGACGGTCAGCCTCCTCGTTGGTGGGCAGGGTGTTCATGGTCAGGTAGACCTTGCGGCCCCGGGCGTGGGCATAGATGACGCCCTCCCTCAGCTGCTCCGGGGTGAAGTTGGTGGGTGCAGAGCGCATCCCGAACTCGGGCAGAGCGCAGTAAACGGCGTCTGCGCCGTAGTTGATGGCATACCGCAGGCGCTCGAGGTCGCCCGCCGGGGCCAGAAGTTCCGGTATCTGTAACATGGTATTCCTCTCTAGCCCTCTCAGTCACCTTCGGTGCCAGCTCTCCCAAAGGGCGAGCCATTGGCAGGCCGGTCAGCGGCTGCCTTTTCCGTCAGGCTTGCGGGCTTCGCTTCTTATTTCAGGTTCTTGTTGACTTTAGCCGCCTCATCGCAGTTTTTCTGGTGGTCTGCGTAGGTGCGGGCGTAGTAGTAGTGACCGGCAAGGTCGGTGACGAAGAAATAGGCGTCCTTCGCCTCATCGTCGGGCTGCGGGTCAAGCGCCGCGCGGATGGCCGCGATGCCGGGGTTGGAGATGGGGCCGGCGGAGAGGCCGGTGCAGGCGTAGGTGTCGTAGGCTTCCAGAATGTTCTCCGGGATGCTGTCCCAGCCGCCGTAGTAGGGCGCGACCCAGTTCCAGAGGTAGTTGTTGTCAGCGTCGCTCTGGACGTGGCTGGAGGTGTTGCTCTGCAGTTTGGGGTAGGGCGAACCCTCGGCCAGACGGTTGCGGAACACCTGCGCCACATTATCGTCCTGATCGTTGCCGGCCTCCTCCTGCACGAAGGACGCCAGAGTGACCACCTCGGAGAGGGTCATCCCCTGCTTTTCCATCTCGGCATACATCTCATCGGTGATCTGCTTGTCGAAGTGAGAATAGAACGTCTCAACGTAATGATAGACGGTGTCATCCTTCAGGAAATCGTAGGTATCCGGGAAAAGATAACCCTCGCACTTGAGGAAGCGGTCCGGGGCGTCCTTGTCGTCGGGGACGTACTGCCAGAACCTGTACTGGCTGAAGTCGCCGGTGTTGGCCTCCTTGAGGAAGTCCTCGGCGCTGCACAGCCCGGCGTCCTCCATTTTTTTCGCAATGGCGATGGCCGTCGTACCCTCGGGGAAGGTCAGCCGGACACTGTCGGCCTTCGCGTAGGCGGAAAGTGCCTCGATGATGTCGTCGTAGGAGCTGCCGGGGGCGAGCTCGAACTCGCCGTATTGGAGCTTGCCTGCCGCGCCCTGTTTGCCTGCATACCAGCGGAAGACGTGGGGGTACTTGATGACGCCCGCCGTCTTGAGCTTCTGGGCGATGGCTGCCACGCCGCTGCCCTGCTGGATGCTCACACTCACCGTTTTGCCGGCGGAAGCACTGCCGTTGATCTCTTTTCGGATGGCCAGCAGACAGCCGCCCGCCGCCAGTACCAGGATCAGCAGCACGATCAGGATCATTTTCGCTGCGCCGCCTTTTCTGCTTTTTCTATGTTTTGCAACGTGTGCCATGTACACACTCCTTTACCATTCCGTTCAGCTTTCCATCATCAGCCGCATATAGCTTTCTTCCACATCGAAAGGCTCCGCGTCGAACCGTATCATGCCGTAGTCCTGCCGGGTGCCTTCGCCGAGGAAAAGATTCTGAGCCGCCCCCACTGTGATGACGGCGCGCTCCACGATGACCTCCTTCTCCCGGGCCGCTTCCATCAGCACCTCGGCGGAGCGGTCGTCTTCGGCCATCAGCTCCACAAAATAGAGGGTGTCCTCCCGGCGGAAGTAGATGCCGTAGCCCTTCTCGTTGGACACGATGGTCGCGCCCCGGGCGTAGAGGTCGGTCAGCACGACGGCCATCCGCTCCGGCGGGAACTGGACGGTATCGGGATAGAAGCGCTCCCGCAGCTCATAGAGCTTGCGGGCCGTCACGGAGTCGAACTCCGCCTGACTCCACAGGTTGCGGGACACCTCCCGGGGCAGGCAGCGGAGGGCAAAAGCCCGCCGGAAGCCCTTGTTTTCCAGCAGCGCGGCCTGCTCCTGTCCGGCCGGAACGGCCACGGTGAAGCCCGCGCCCCGCAGCTTCTGCTGCGCACAGAGATAGTCCACGAGTCCTGCCAGAAGCAGGCTTCCCTGCCCGCAGAGGCCGTAGAGGTAACTGCCGCTGCGTCCCTTGAGGGTGACGGGGACCGCCAGCGCCGCAGCGACGATCTCGTCATTCTCCTCAGCGACGTAGACATTTTCCGCCCCGGCGAACTTTTCCAGAGCAGTCTTGATGAACTCGGCGCTGTCGCCGCGTTCTTTCTGCCACAGTGCCACGACTGCCGCCTCATCCGACGGCTGCATCAAACGATACATTGATAGTATCCCTCCCATTTTCGCGGTTATCCGAGCTCTTTTTCCGCCAGCGCCCGCACCTCGGCCTGAATCTCCTCGATGGTGCGCATGGCTCCATTTTCCGTGCAATGGACGGTGGCCCAGCCCAGATGCTCCGCACAGTACTCGGCGGCACGGCGGCTGCGGGCCAGATATTCGATGTCCTTTTCGTGGACGTCCTTCCTGCTCTCGTCGCCATGGTAGCGGCCGGTCATGAGCTTCTGGCTCACGGCAGGGTCTACCTGTAAGTACACCACGGCGTCCGGCGCGGGCAGGCCCAGCAGCCTGTATTCGTAGTCAAAGGCCCAGCGGAGGAAATCGTCCCACTGCTCCGGCGGGAGCTTGGAGCACTGATGGACCGCGTTCGACGTGGTGTAGCGGTCGGCGATGACGATGCCGCCCGCCTCGTAGAAGCTGCCCCACCTGGTCTTATAGCTGGCGTACCGGTCCACCGCATAGAAGCTGGACGCCGCATAGGGGTTGACGTCGTCGGGCTTGTCGCCGAACCGGCCGGAGAGGTACATCTTTACCAGCGCACTGGAATCACTCTCGTAGTCTGGGAATGTGATCTCCATCACCCTTCGACCGCTCTCGGCCAAATGGGCGGCCAGCAGCTTTGCCTGGGTGGCCTTGCCGGAGCCGTCCAGCCCTTCGATGACAAGAAGCCTGCCCTTGCTCATTCTGCCTTCTCCCCTTTCAGTGCGGCGTACCGGGCGCGGACTTCGGCGGTGCGGCCGCAGCACATCTTGCCCTCCGGGCAGGGGCCGGACGCGCAGGCCGGGCCGGCGGTGCGGAAGATATGGGGTGCCACCGGATAGACCAGCCGCAGCATCTCTTCGGCCAGCTGCCGTATCTCCCACTGGGCGCGATTGCAGCAGCGCAGGTGGAAGAAGTTCTGCAGACTGCGGGCGTTCATGGTCACCACCATCTTGGTCTCGCAGGCGTTGGGCAGCACGAAGCGGGCGTCCTCGTTGGCCTGCTTGGAAGCCTTGGCCCTGGCCTGCTTTTCGGGCAGGCCTTCGGCCATCAGGCGGGCGGTGTGGCCGTCTTCCAGCTTCTGCACGAGGTCGAGGTAGCGCCTGGCGTCCTCGTTCATGCTCTCGATGAACGCCGTCTTTGCCTCGGGGATGGCCTCGATCTCGGGCGGGATGACGTAGCGAAAATCATCCAGACGGACGTACCGCTGACTCTGGACGCTGAAGGACGCGATGCGGTGGCGGGTGATCTGGGCCAGCAGGGTACGGCTGACGCCCTCGATGCCGAAGGTGAAGCTTGCGTGCTCGATGGGGCTGGCGTGGCCCAGATCGCTGAGCATGGTCAGGAAGCGGGCAGTCTTTTCCTCATCCAGCCCGTCCAGCAGGTCGGTGATGTGGGCGTCGGAGTAGCAGAGCTTCGCCGCGGCCGCCACGACCTTCTCCGGCTCCGGCGTATGTGCTATCAATCGGACAGTCATCATTTTTTCTCATTCCTCCGTCGTTATCTTCACAAGGGGCGCAAAGTTGGCCATGGTCTTTTTCACGCCCACCTTCTCGAAGCTGATCTCCACGATCTGGTCGCCGGCGGCGGGCTTGACCTTCAGCACCTTGCCGCGCCCGAAGACCTTGTGCTCCACGATGTCGCCCGGCTCATAGTGCTTGGGGCCGGTGGATGCCGCTGCCGGACGGGGCGAAGACGTCACGCCGCCGCCTGCGGGTCTGACCGGCGCTTTGGGCGCTGCCGGACGGCCATAGCCAGAGCCGAAGCCGCTGCTTCCCGAACCGGAGATGCAGCCGCCATGACCCGACGAAGCACTTCCCCGGCCCGCGTGATCGGAGCCAAAGCCTCGGCTATTGGACATTGGTGCGTTATATTCTTTATTCAGATAGCCGCTGCGGCTGCCATAGCTCGAGCCGTGACCAGAGGCCGCACGACCCCAGCCGGAGGGGCCGGAGTAGCCCGACGCGCCGCCCGGCACGGTATCGCTGCCGTAACCGCTGCCCCAGCCGCCCAGACGGGAGCGCTGCTCCAGCACCGGGCTGCGGGTCTCTTCGATGTACTCCGGCTCGATCTCCCGGAGGAAGCGGCTGGGCTCGTTGCGCTGGGTGCGGCCATAGAGCATCCGGGTGACGCTGTTGGAGATGTAAAGCTCCTTCTTGGCGCGGGTGATGCCCACATAGGCCAGGCGGCGCTCCTCCTCGAGGTCAGCCTCGGAATACCTGCTCATCTCACTGGGGAAGACCCCCTCTTCCATGCCAATGAGGAATACATAGGGAAATTCAAGGCCCTTGGCCGAGTGAATGGTCATCAGCACCACCTGGTCGGCGCTCTCGTTGTAGCTGTCGATGTCGCTGATGAGGGCGATATCCTCCAGATAGCCTTCCAGCGAGGCCTCTTCGCCGTGCTGGTCGCAGTAGCTCTTGACGTTGTTGACCAGCTGGCCGAGGTTCTGCAGACGGTCGGCGGCATCCTCGTGGCCCTTGGCGGCGTCGGCTTCCAGCATGGCGCGGTAGCCGGTGATCTCGATGACATCGGAGGCGAACTCATCCAGTGTCTTCGTTTCCAGCGATTCCTGCAGCTTCTGGTAGATGTCCCAGAACTTGAACAGCGGCGCGATGGCGCGGCTGAGTTTGGCGTACTGGTCGGCATGGGAGATGACATCCAGCATACTGATGCCCTGCTGAGCCGCCAAATCCGCGATGACCTCGATGGTCGTCGCACCGATTTTGCGCGCAGGCTCGTTGATGATACGGCGGAGTCGGACATCGTCCCGGGGGTTCGCCACGATGGACATATAGGAGTGGATGTCCTTGACTTCCTTGCGGTCGTTGAAGCGCTGGCCGCCCACGATCTTATGCGGGATGCCCGCACGGGTGAAGTAGCTTTCGATGGGGGCCGACTGGGCGTTCATCCGGTAGAGGATGGCGTGGTCGGCCAGATGTCCGCCCTCTTTGAGGTGCTGGCCGATGACGTCCGCGATATGGCTGGCCTCGTCCTGCTCGTTCTCGGCGGTGTAGACCTGCACCTTGTCGCCCTCGCCGTTCTTGGTCCAGAGGGTCTTGCCCTTGCGCTCGGTGTTGTGCTGGATGACACAGTTGGCGGCATTCAGGATATTCGACGTAGAGCGGTAATTCTGCTCGAGTCGGATGGTCCTGGTGCCTTTATAGATGCGCTCGAAGTTGAGGATGTTCTCAATGGTCGCGCCGCGGAAGCGGTAGATGCTCTGGTCGTCGTCGCCCACGACGCAGATGTTTTTCTCCGGGCCGGTGAGCAGGCTCACGAGCCGGAACTGAGCCACACTGGTGTCCTGATACTCGTCCACCAGCAGATATTTGTACTTGTTCTGGTAGAACTCCTGCACGTCCTCGTGCTCCGACAGCAGGATGACCGTCTGGTAGATGAGGTCGTCGAAGTCGAAAGCTCCGGCCTCCTTGAGCTTCTTTTCGTAGGCGGCATAGACCTTGGCCGCAAGGGCGCCCTTCGTGTCCCGGGCCGGGGTCTTCAGGGCCTCGGCGGGGCTGATGAGCTGGTCTTTCCAGCGGCTCATCTGGTTGATGGCGCTTTTGACCGGGAAGAACTTGTCGTCCACGCTCAGCTCTTTGTAAACAGCCTTCATGACACGCTGGGAGTCGTCGCTGTCGTAGATGGTAAAGCTGCGGGGGTAGCCGATCTCCTCGGCCCAGCGGCGGAGAATGCGGACGCAGGCCGAGTGGAACGTGGAGGCGAACACCTCGTCGCCCTCTTCCCCGCCCAGCATCCGGCGCAGACGCTCTTTCAGCTCACCGGCGGCCTTGTTGGTAAAGGTGATGGCCATGACGTTCCAGCTCCGGACGGCATCCTTCCGCAGCATCCCGTCCAGCCACGACGGGGCGTCGGTGCCGGTCATGATGGCAGTGCGCAGGGCTTTCACATCGTCCTCCGTCACCTCCCGGGGCGTCCACCTGGAGCCGTGGGCCGAGCCGAAGCGGATGAGGTTGGCGATGCGGTTGACCAGCACGGTGGTCTTTCCGCTGCCTGCACCCGCGAGGATGAGCAGAGGGCCGTTGGTGGTGAACACCGCCTCCCGCTGCATATCGTTCAGGCGTCCGAACTGCTTTTCGATATACGTATCACGCAAAGCGCAGAATTGTTGTGCGAGATCTGTTGCCATTGTTTCACCTGTTCTTTTCAATCATTTCTGGATATATCACTTAAAATATAGTATATCACATTTCAAAAAAGTTGTACACAAAAACAATGCAAACAAAAAACCGCCCCACCGCAGTCAATACCACGATGGAGCGGGGATCTCAGGAAATGCTTAGCCGAAGATGTTGATGAGGATACCAGCAGCGACGGCGGAGCCGATAACACCGGCCACGTTGGGGCCCATTGCGTGCATCAGCAGGAAGTTGGAGGGGTTCTCGCTCTGGCCGACCTTCTGAGAAACGCGGGCAGCCATAGGCACAGCGGAAACGCCGGCGGAACCGATCAGGGGGTTGACCTGACCGCCGGTCAGGATATACATGACCTTGCCGCAGATGACACCGGCAGCGGTGCCGAAGGAGAATGCGATGAGGCCCAGCACGATGATGAACAGGGTGCGGCTGTTCAGGAAGGTGTTTGCAGAGGTGGTGCAGCCAACAGACAGAGCCAGGAAGATGGTGATGATGTTCATCAGCTCATTGCCGGCGGTCTTCTGGATACGGTCCACGACGCCGCACTCCTTCATCAGGTTGCCCAGCATCAGCATACCGACCAGAACGGCGGCATCCGGCACGATGAGGGAGACGACGATGGCGACCATGACGGGGAAGATGATCTTCTCGGTCTTGGTCACGGTGCGCAGCTGCTTCATCACGACGGTACGCTCTTTCTTGGAGGTCAGAGCCTTCATGATAGGCGGCTGGATAACAGGCACCAGAGCCATGTAGCTGTAGGCCGCGACGGCGATGGAGCCCAGCAGCTCAGGAGCCAGACGGGAGGTGACGAAGATAGCGGTGGGGCCGTCTGCGCCGCCGATGATGGAGATAGCAGCAGACTGCTTCTGGGTGAAGTCCACCAGACCGGCAGCGACCAGCAGACGAGCGCCCATGTAAGTACCAAAGATACCGAACTGAGCGGCAGCGCCCAGCAGCAGGCTCTTGGGGTTGGAGATCAGGGGGGCGAAGTCGGTCATGGTGCCGATGCCGAGGAAGATCAGCGGCGGGTAGATGCCCAGCTTGACACCCATGTAGAGCATATCAGCCAGACCGCCGTTGTTCAGGATCTCGATCCACATCGGGTGCTCGAGGCCGTCACCGACGAAATACTGCATATGGATGACGCCGCTGCCGGGGAGGTTGGCCAGGATCATGCCGAACGCCATGGGCAGCAGGATCAGAGGCTCAAACTCTTTGACGATAGCGAGGTAGAGCAGGAAGCAGCCCACGCAGATCATCACTGCGTACAGCCAGCCGCCCGGCTCACCGAACCGGGCAAAACCGGAACTCTGGAAAATACCGACCAGAGTATCAATAAACTGAGTCATGTTTTTCCTCCTGTGTTAAAAGGGCGCGGTGGTGTCGTTGACGCCAGCCTTGCCCCAGCCATTCTTGCCGCGGCGGACTGCCTTCAGCACATACTTGCCGTTGCCCATAGAGTAGATGGCTGCCATGATGGCTGCCACAACGTCGCCGGGGATGCCTGCCTCCACCTGCGGGGCAGCAGCCTTTGCAGGTGCGGGCGCAGCGGCCTGTTTCACAGGAGCGGCTGGTTTTGCAGCAGAAGCAGCCTTGGCAGCTGCCTTCTTGTTGTTCATGGCGTCAAAGATCTTGCCCTCCAGCGTGATGATGGCCATCAGCAGGACGAGGATCAGAAACACCAGCACAATACCGGTTATGGTAACGATCACATCATAACCTAAATCCATGGTCTTCCTCCTATTTACTTTTTTCTTTGCCGCCCGGGGGTGAGCAGCAAAAAGCGATTTGAAGATATTATACAATATTTTCCGGGTCGATTCAACAACTATGAACAAAAATCATATTGTTTTTCACGGTTCTGTGAACAGCGCTTCCCTCTCAGCGGCGGCCCATGCGGGGGGTGGCGTCCATGAAGCCGGTCTCCAGCTTGTCGCCCAGACGCAGGCTCATGGCCGTACCCAGCGCGACACAGTTGACGGGGTCAGGCGAGACGGTCACTTCCACCTTCAGCTCCTGGCTCAGGTACTCCGGCAGGCCGTGGAGCTGTGCGCCGCCGCCGGTGAGGACAACGCCGTTGCGGTAGATGTCGCCGGCCAGCTCCGGAGGAGTCTTCTCCAGCACCTGATGAGCGGCGGTGCCGATCTGCTCGCTCAGGCGCATGACCGGCTCGTAGAGGTCGGCGGTGGAGACATTGACGCGCACGGGCAGGCCGGTGAGCAGGCTGCGGCCCTTGATCTCCATGGTCTCGTTGAAATCTGCCTTCTGGGGGCAGCAGGCCACGTTCTTTTTCAGGCTCTCAGCGGTGCGCTGGCCGATGGCAATGCTGAACTTGTTGCGCACGAACTTCAGGATCTCTTCGTCGTAGTGGTTGCCGGCCACGCGGACGCTGGTGGCCTTGACCTTGCCGCCGAGGCTCAGCACGGCGATGTCGGTGGTGCCGCCGCCGATGTCGATGATCATCCGGCCGTCCGGCACGGTGATGTCGATGCCGGAGCCGAGGGCCGCGGCGATAGGCTCATCAATGAGGTAGACCTGACGCGCACCGGCGGCCATGACGGCCTCCACCACGGCGTCGCTCTCGATGCCGGTGATGGCGGCAGGCACACAGACGGCCACACGGGGCTTGACCATGTGGGAGCTGTAGACCTGATTGACGAAGCGGCAGATGAGCTCCCGGGTCATGGTGTGGTCGCTGATGACGCCATCCTTCAGCGGGAAGATGGCGGAGATGTAGTTGGGCGTGCGGCCCACCATTGCAAGGGCCTTGTCGCCGGCCTCAAGCACGCAGTTCTTGCGGGTATCCACCGCCACCACGCTGGGCTGGTTGAGCACGACGCCCTGCCCCTCCTGCGCGATGATGATGGTCGTCGTACCAAGATCGATACCGATGTCGTTCTGTGCCATAATCGTGATATTTCCTTTCTCTGCTGCCCATTCTCTATTTCCATCGCCCATCTCCGGGCGCGGGTCATCAAAACATATTATAGTATAACACAGGTGTATCCAAAAAGAAAGACATCTAAACTCTAAAGCTTCCCTCTGTCTAAGGCTCTCCCTTTGGGAGAGCTGGCGCGAAGCGCCTGAGAGGGCAAGGACGCTGACAGAGAATCGTAGAGCCGGCGATAGCGTCCCTCTGGCCAAGAGCCTGCCTATCGCTGCGCCGCGGCTCTTTCTTGCCGGGCTTGCCCTCTCCGTCTGCTGCGCAGACACCTCTCCCAAAGGGAGAGGCTTTCGCGCACATAAAGCATCATATTGCCGACAAATTTTCCGGCGGCAAGGCTTCTGCCAACAGGGCGGCCAAGCCGCTGTAGCGCAGGTTCTGGCGGATGTTGGACATCATCCGGTTCACCACGTCCCGCCGGCCCACCACGATGCAGAGCTTCCGCCCGCGGGTGACGCCGGTATAAAAGAGGTTGCGGTAGCACAGGCGGGGCGGCACCTGCGCCGCCGGGAGGATGACCGCCGGGAACTCGCTGCCCTGGCTTTTGTGTACCGTGATGGCATACGCGATTTCCAGCTCGTTGAGGTTCTCCGCCGGGTAGACCAGCCGCCGGTCGTCCATCCGCACCACCATGGAGCGGCTGCGCATGTCGATGGACTCCACGATGCCGATGTCGCCGTTGTAGGCACCCACGCCCTGTTCCCCGCCGATGCGCTGCCACGTTATCTCGTAGTTATTGCGCACCTGCATCACTTTGTCCCCCACCCGGAAGACCCGGGCCGCGCTCTGCAGCTCCGGCTTGCCCTTCCTGGGCGGGTTGAGCATGGCCTGCAGCTCCGCGTTGAGGGCCTGGGTGCCGGTGGGGCCGAGCTTCGTGGGGCAGAGCACCTGAATATCCTTCACCGGGTCGAACTGGTAGCTGCGGGGCAGACGGGTGGTCACAAGGTCGCAGACCAGCTTCTGGGCCGCGTCGCCGTCGGCTTCGAGGAAGAAGAAATCGTCCGTCTTTCCGCCCTTTTTCAGCGGTTCGCCCGAGATGATGTGGTGGGCGTTCTCCACGATGAGGCTCTGAGCGGCCTGCCGGAATATCTCGTTGAGGCAGACCGTCGGCACCAGCCCGGAGCGGATGGTCTCGCCGAGGATATTGCCCGGGCCGACGCTGGGCAGCTGGTCGGCGTCGCCTACCATAATAATACGGCAGCTGTACCGCAGGGCCGCAATGAGGGCCTGGAACAGCTTGACGTCCACCATGCTCATCTCGTCGAGGATGACGACGTCGCACTTGAGCAGGTTCTTGTCGTTGTGGATGAAGCTGACCACGCCGCCGGTGTAGTCCACTTCCAGCAGACGGTGGATGGTGGAGGCTTTCCGGCCCGTCAGCTCGCTCAGACGCTTGGCGGCGCGGCCTGTGGGAGCGCAGAGGGCTACCCGTTCGGTCTCGTTCTCGAGCAGCTGCAGGATGGCGTTGACCGTGGTGGTCTTGCCGGTGCCGGGGCCGCCGGTGAGGACAAGGCAGTTCTCGGTCATGGCCTTGCGGATGGCTTCCTTCTGGAGCGGCGCGTAAGCAAAGCCCTGCGCCAGTTCCAGAATCTGGATGTTTTTGTCGAGGTTTCGGGCCGTCTGCTTCCCGCGCCTGGTCAGCATGGCCAGACGGTCGGCGATGTCCTGCTCTGCGGCCAGCAGATCCGGCAGATAAATATACGGTGTGCCGTCGAACATCCGCACCGCCAGTTTCCCGGTCTGGATGCAGCCGTCCAGCGCCGCCGCCAGCTTTTCGGGGGGCTGGTGGATGAAGTTCGACGCTGTTTCCAGCAGCTGCGCCCGGGGCAGACAGGTGTGGCCGTTGCCTGCGTTGTGGCGCAGGGTGCGCAGGAGGGCGGCTTCCAGCCGCTGGGCGCAGTCCCCTGCCATCTGGTAATACTGGGCGATGCTGTCGGCGTGGCGGAAGTCCAGCTGCAGCGGTTCGCCGCAGAGCAGGTAGGGGTTCTGCTGGATGGCCTGCATGGCCCCCGGCCCGAAGGTGCGGAAGACCTCCATCGCCCGGCGGGGGCTGATCTCGAACTGAGCCAGATAGGCGATGAGCTCCCGCATTCCGAACATCCGCTTGAACTCCTGCTGGATGCGGTCGGCCTTGTCCGCCGAGATGCCCGGGATAAGGGTGAGCTGGGCGGGGTCGTTGGCGATCACTTCCAGCGCCGCCGCGCCGAATTTGTCAATGATCTTATCCGCCGTCCGTGCGCCGATGTAGGGCAGCGACCGGCTGGCGAGGAAGGCGTAGACGGCCTCGAGGTCTTTGGGCATATCCGTCTCGCACTCCTGTGCGTGGAACTGTCGGCCATAGGTGGCGTGGTTCTCGTACCTGCCCCGGCAGACGACGCTTTCGCCCGCGTGGAGCTCTCCCACCATGCCGCACACAACGGTGACGACACCGCCGCCCGACACCTCGAACACGGTGTAGCCGTTGTCCTCGTTCAGGTAGATGATGTCCTCTACCGTGCCTTCCAGCCGTTCCAGCTCCTGCTCCATCGTCCCGCCTCCTCGTTTTGACACAACTATATATAGTATAGCGGTTTTGGGGGGATTTGTAAATACAACGAGGCAGCTCTTTAAGGCTCCCCCTTTGGGGGAGCTGGCGAGCGGAGCGAGACTGAGAGGGCAAGGATACTACAGAAAGACAAAAAGCACAGCGATAGCACCGCTCTGACGGAGAGCCTGCTTATCGCTGTATGGCGGCTCTTGGGAGACGGGCTTGCCCTCTCCGTCTGCTTCGCAGCCACTGCCCGGGTTGCGGCTCCCAGCGTCTGCTTCGCTGCCGCTCGCATCCTGCTGGCCGCTGCCCCAACAGCTCCTCCCTGTTTCCGCCACTGGCGGCGGTCGTCGCCGTTGCCCCCAAAGGGGGAGCCCTTGGCATGTCGGTCAGCTTTCGTCTGGACGAGCAAAGCACGATGTCCCGGAAACGGTAGTGCTCCGCTGTCTAGGCCAGCAACAGCTTGACAAGGAGCGCTTGTCCAGAAGCCGCTGCCCTCTGTAGCAAGGCCCGCCCTTTTGCGTCCTATCGGGCCTCAGGCGTCCAGTAGGAAGTGGCCCGGCCTGCCAAAGGCTCTCCCTCTGGGAGAGCTGGCGCGAAGCGCCTGAGAGGGCTACCGTTGCATACCTCCTTCCCACCCCGCATACACTCTCATCAGAGCAAGGACAGGAAAGGAGCATCACCATGGAGCTGAAAGTGTTCCGGGACGTTCTGCCTGCGGCGGGTGCGGACTGCACCGCCAAGGCGGAGCTGCCCCTCGAGACCGAACTACTGATCTCGGACTATCTGCCGCCGGTGCAGCGCATCGTCAAGTGCTTCGCAAAGCCGGTGGTGCTGCAAAAGCAGCTGGCCCCCGGGCGGCTGACGCTGGAAGGATATTTGCGCTGTACCGTGTATTATCAGGGCGAAGAGGGGGCGGGGCTGTGCCAGACCGAGCAGAAGCTGCCCTTCACCAAGGCCCTCGAGCTGCCCTCCTTCGCGGCCACGGCGTGGACAGCCTGCGTCGAGGGCCAGACCGAATACCTCAACTGCCGGGCCGTCAACCCCCGCCGCATCGAGGTGCGGGGGGCCTACGGGCTGGTAGTGAGCGTCCACGCCCAGCTGTCCACCGAGGTCATCACGGCCCTCAGCGAGGGCGGCATCGAGCAGAAGCCGGTCACGCTGGCAGGGGTGCGGCGGGCCGCCACCCTCGAAAAGCTCGTGACAATCGAGGGGGTGCTGACCTTCCCGAAGCCCCCCGCCGCCATCCTCGACATCACCGGCACCGCCGAGGTGCGGGAGCTGAAGCGGATGCAGGGCAAGGCCGTGGCGAAGGGGGTCTTGCACGTCCTCTGCGGATGGCGGGCCGAAGGGGACGCCGCCCTCCGCAGCCAGACCGCCGACCTGCCCTTCAACCAGATATTGGATGCCGACGGCCTCAGCGAGGACTGCCGCTGCCTCTGCGTGCTGGAGCCGGTGGGCTTTGCGGCGGCGGAAGGGGAGACCACCGAGGACGGCGGGGCCTCCACCACCCTCACGGCCACGGCGATGCTGCGGCTGAGCGGCTGGCGTCCCTACCAGCTCCAATGCGTGGCCGATGCCTTCTCCACCCGCTTCGAGACGACCCTCACGCCTCAGACCCTCGCCACCGAGTCGCTGCTCTGCGCGCTGGACGAGACGACGGTGCTGCGGGGCTCCGGCCCTCTGCCCGACGCAGGAGCGCATATTTTAGCCTGCTTCGCGTCCTTCGGGCCGGTGAGCCTGACGCGGCAGGAGGGGAGAGCGTTCCTCGCGGCCCGGACCGTGGTGTCGGCCTTTGCGGAAAACACCCTCGGGGAGATGGAGTGCTACGAAAAGGCGCTGGACTACGCCCTGCCCCTCCCCGCCGACCTGCCGCCCGACACCGACGCCTACCCCGAGTGCTGGCTGAGCGTTCAGGACCTGCAATGCGCCGGCGCGGGCGGCGCGCTGGATGTGTCCCTCACCGTCCGGGCCGAGGGCGCTGTGCTGGCGCGGCAGACGGCCTCTCTCGTGGGGGCGGTGGAGCTGGGCGACCCCCTGGCCCCCGCCGACCCGGAGGTGTCGCTCCGCATCTGCTACGCCCAGCCGGGGGAGGAGCTGTTCGCCATCGCCCGGCGCTACCACGTCTCGCCAGGCCAGATGCTGGCCGCCAACGACCTCCCCGACACCACCGCCCGCCTCGACGAGGCAAGGAGACTGCTTGTGCCGGGGGGGTAGCCCTCTCCGTCGCCTATGGCGACACCTCTCCCAGAGGGAGAGGCCTTGGCATGTCGGTCAGGTCTATGCTGAACGAGCGAAGCACAATATCTCGGAAACGGCAGTGCTCCGCTGTCTAGGCCAGCGACAGCTTGACAAGGAGCGCTTGTCCAGAAGCTGCTGCCCTCTGTAGCAAGGCCTGCCCTTTTGCGCCATATCGGCCCTCAGGCGTCCAGTGGAAAGTTACCCGGCCTGCCAAAGGCTCTCCCTCTGGGAGAGCTGGCGCGCAGCGCCTGAGAGGGCGCTTGTAAACTTTCTGCACAGCGCTTGACTTTTGCGGGGAATCGGGTATACTAAAGTCAGGAATGTCAAGGGTCAAGATCGTCACCCCAAAAAGGAAAAACCCCCTCGGAGTCGCTACCTCCAAGGGGGCTTTTCATTTAGTTGGGCTTACGGTCATCGTCGTACCGGTCAAGCCACTTGCAACGGCGACGACCGCCGCCAGTGGCGGAAACAGGGAGGAGCTGTTGGGGCCGCGGCCAGCAGGATGCGAGCGGCAGCGAAGCAGACTCTGGGAGCCGCAACCCGGCTTTGGCATCGCGCCAGCGATGCCTGAGAGGGCTCAGCCCTTGACGGCCAGATTGACCAGACGGCCCTTGACGTAGATCTCCTTGACCACGGTCTTGCCGGACAGAGCCTCGGCGACAGCCGGGTCAGCCTTTGCGGCGGCGATGGCGTCCTCAGAGGTGATGTCTGCGGCCACCTTCAAACGGGCCTTGACCTTGCCGTTGACCTGTACTGCGATCTCAACCGTGCTCTCAACGCACTTGGCCTCTTCGTACTTGGGCCAGGGGTAGTAGGCCAGCTGCTCGTCGTGGCTGTGGCCCAGCTTCTCCCACAGCTCCTCGGTCATGTGGGGAGCGAACGGGTTCAGCAGCTGGACGACGGTCTCGAACTCGGCCCTGGTCGCGCCGCCGTTGTCGTACAGGGCGTTGACCAGAGTCATGAGCTGTGCAATGGCGGTGTTCATCTTCAGGCCCTCGATATCAGCGCCTACCTTCTTGATGGTCTGGTGCAGCAGAGTCTCCAGCTGGGGACGATAGCCATCGCCCTCCACCAGCTTGTCGGACAGAGCCCACACGCGGTCGAGGAAGCGGTTGCAGCCGGCGATGGCAGAGGTCTGCCAGGGTGCGGCCTGCTCGAAGTCGCCCATGAACATCTCGTACAGACGCATGGTGTCGGCACCGTACTGGTCCACGACCTCGTCGGGGTTGATGACATTGCCCAGAGACTTGGACATCTTGACGATGGGGTGGCGGGCCATCTCACCGTACTTCTCTTCCAGAGCCTTCTCAGCGGCCTTCTGGCTGCCGTACTCCTTCAGCAGCTTCTCCTGCTCCTCAGCGGGCAGGTTGACGAAGCTGTGGGGGTTCAGGCCCAGGATCATGCCGTGGGCGGTGCGCTTCTGATAAGGCTCTGCGGTGGGCACGACGCCGATGTCGTACAGGAACTTATGCCAGAAACGGCTGTAGAGCAGATGCAGGGTGGTGTGCTCCATGCCGCCGTTGTACCAGTCCACCGGAGACCAGTATTCCAGCGCCTCTTTGGAAGCGAGGGCGTCCTTGCAGTGGGGGTCCATATAGCGCAGGAAGTACCAGGAAGAACCGGCCCACTGAGGCATGGTGTCGGTCTCGCGGGTCGCGGGGCCGCCGCAGCAGGGGCAGGTGGTCTTGACCCAGTCGGTGTGGCGGGCCAGCGGAGACTCACCGTCGGGACCCGGCTCAAAGTCGGTGATGTCGGGCAGGGTCAGGGGCAGGCTGCTCTCGGGCAGGGGCTGCCAGCCGCACTTCTCGCACTTGACCATGGGGATAGGCTCGCCCCAGTAGCGCTGACGGCTGAACACCCAGTCGCGGAGCTTGTAGTTGACCTTATCCCGGCCCTTGCCGTTGGCTTCCAGCCACTCGATCATCTTTTTCTTGGCGTCGGTGACAGACAGGCCGTCCAGGAAGCCGGAGTTGACCAGCGTACCGGTGGCCACGTCGGTGAAGGCAGCCTCGTCGAGGTTGGAGGGGGTGCTACCCTTGACGACCTCGATGATGGGCAGGCCAAACTTTTTGGCGAACTCCCAGTCGCGGGTATCGTGGGCAGGCACGGCCATGATGGCGCCGGTGCCGTAGGTAGCCAGAACGTAGTCGGAGATGAAGATAGGGATCTCCTTGTCGTTGACAGGGTTGATGCCCCTGACGCCTTCCAGCTGGACGCCGGTCTTTTCCTTGTTCAGCTCACTGCGCTCGAAGTCGCTCTTGCGGGCAGCCTCGGCCTGATAAGCCTTGACGGCGTCGGCATTCTTAATGATGCCCTTTTCCAGCCACTCCTTGAGGATGGCGTGCTCGGGAGAGACGACCATGTAGGTGGCGCCGAACAGGGTGTCGCAGCGGGTGGTGTAGACGGTCAGGGTGTCGCCGGCGGTGGTGCCGAAGTTGACCTCTGCGCCGTGGCTGCGGCCGATCCAGTTCTTCTGCTGGGTGGCGACGCGCTCGATGTAATCCAGACCGTCCAGACCGTCGATGAGCTTGTCCGCGTAGGCGGTGATCTTCAGCATCCACTGGCTCTTGACGCGGTGGACGACCTCGCTGCCGCAGCGCTCGCAGACGCCGTTGACGACTTCCTCGTTTGCCAGCACGCACTTGCAGCCAGTACACCAGTTGACGTTCATTTCCTTCTTGTAGGCGAGGCCCTTCTTGTACAGCTGCAGGAAGATCCACTGGGTCCACTTATAATACTCGGGGTCGGTGGTGTTGATCTCACGGTCCCAGTCGAAGGAGAAGCCCAGTGCCTTGAGCTGCTCCCGGAAGTGGTCAACATTCCTCTTGGTGACGATGGCCGGATGGATGTGGTTCTTCATGGCGAAGTTCTCGGTGGGCAGGCCGAAAGCGTCCCAGCCCATCGGGTAGAGCACATTATAACCGTTCTGGCGGCGCTTGCGGCTCACGACATCCAGCGCAGTGTAGCTGCGGGGATGGCCGACGTGCAGGCCCGCGCCCGAGGGATACGGGAACTCCACCAGTGCATAGAACTTGGGCTTCTTGTGGTCGATCTCAGCGTGGAAGGTCTTTTCGTCCTCCCACACCTTCTGCCACTTGGCCTCCACGGCCTTGTAATCATACTTCATTTTTGTAATCAGCTCCAGACTTTCTTTGCTACAAAATATTCAGGCGGCTTGCCCTCTCAGGCCGCTTCGCGTCCAGCTCCCCCAAAGGGGGAGCCAGAAGCCTCTCCCTTTGGGAGAGGTGGCAGCGCGCAGCGCTGACGGAGAGGGCAAGGCCGTTTTCCTTACAAATCACAGACTGTTATCCGGGGTCAGGTACTCCGAGATGTCGATGGGCTCACCGTCGGCCCACAGGTGCTCCAAATCGTAGTAGGTGCGGGTGTTGGGGACGAAGATGTGGATGATGACGCTGGAATAGTCCAGCAGCACCCAGTTCTTGGAGTCGAAGCCCTCGGTGGTGTGGGGCTCGATGCCGCTCTGGGAGAGCTCATACTCCACCTCGTCGGCCAGAGAGCCCACCTGGGTGGTGGAGGTACCGGAGGCGATGACGAAGTAGTCGGTGAGGACGGTCAGGCTGTCCACCTTGAGCACCCGCACGTTCTGAGCCTTCTTCTTGTCGAGGATCTTTGCGATCTCAATGGCAAGGGTCTTGCTGTCGATGTTCTTATCCATAGATTTTTCTCCTTATCATTGTCCGGCCGGCTGACCGTCGGTGGTGGTAGCGCCCGCCACGTCGGTGTTGCCGCCGAGGATGGCGTCGTCCGACTCCTTATCCAGCTGGCCCACGAACTGGACGTTGGCGCTGGTGGAGGCAGTGCCGTGGGGCCAGTCGTTGGTCACGAGGTTCAGCTCGCTGGCGCTCACCGGGCCGGTATAGCTGCGGAAATAGGTGTTGAGCAGCTCTGCGATGGAGCCGGCGTCCGGCACCACGCAGGAGTAGCCGTCAAAGGTATCGGTCACGCCCACGTTCGGCACACCCATGAAAACGGGGGTCTGTGCCAGCATAATGTTGGCGCTGTCGATGCGGGTGAAGGACACCAGCATCTTTGCGATGGTGGTCAGGTCCATATCCGTGTGGATATAGTTGTTGAAGACGAGGGGCAGCTGGTTGAGCACATCGGTGATGCCCATGCTGCGCACCCGCTTGAACAGGCCGGCGTAGAAGTAGCGCTGCATGTTCAGGCGGTCGATGTCGGAGTTGGAGTAGCCCTGACCGTGGCGGCAGCGGACGAAGAACTCCGCCGATGTGCCGTCCAGATTGCGGTAGCCCTGCTTGAGGGCGCTGCCCGCAAAGGACATATCGTGGGGGATATAGACCTCGATGCCGCCGAAGTTGTCCACCATCTCCACCAGAGCCTGCATATCCACCGTCACGTAGTAATCGACGGGCAGCTTGTACTGGTCGTAGATGACCTCCGCCAGAGCGGCAACGCTGCCGCCGTTGGAGAGGGCCACGGAGTTTATCTGGTAGTTGGTGGCGGCGTAGGTCTTGCCGTTGGAAAGGGTGACTTTGCGGCTCTTGGTGGTCACGAGGCTGTTGCGGGGGATCTGGAGCATCCGCAGCGCACCGCCCTTGATGTCGAACTGGCAGTAGAGGATCATGTCCGTCATGCCGTCGTTGGAGGTGGGGTCGTTGGAGTAGTTGCGGCCTTCCTCATAGTCGATGCCGCAGACGAGGATGTTGACCACATCGCCCTTGTACTCCTCGAGGGTCTGTATCTCCTCGGTGATGGAGGGGGCGTCCTCCTCCGGACGGAGGTTCTCTTCCACCCTGCCCACCATACCGACGGCATACACCACCACGCCCGAGATGACGGCCAGCACCGCCAGCGTCACAGCCAGCGGGAGCCAGAGCGGGGTCTTTTTCTTCTTTTTGCGGCGGCGGGGAGGCTCATTGCCGCCCGCAGGGGCCGAACGGCGGGGAGGCTTTGCGCCGCCGCTGAC
>OGEC01000480.1_pt1 | contig 30932 bp, 27 predicted proteins | sample 1570551 | NCBI WGS metagenome assembly OGEC01 (sample SAMEA2582127, study PRJEB24529) | metagenome | biome: Human gut stool | place: China | collected 2011 | reverse complement strand
AATCGCGAGTTCACTGCCAAAGCACCAAATGAGAAATGGCTCACTGATGTGACAGAATTCCATTATTATATTGGGATGGAAAAGCGTAAAGTTTATCTAAGTGCAATACTGGATCTATATGATAGACGGATTGTTTCGTATGTTATTCGTGATAAGAACAACAATGCTTTGGTGTTTGATACGGTAGACAATGCTTTACTTAGAAATCCTGGTGCGCAGCCACTGTTTCACAGTGACAGGGGATTTCAATATACAAACAGGCTATTTCATACAAAACTTATAAATGCTGGAATAACGCAAAGCATGTCGCGAGTTGCTAAATGTATCGACAATGGACCAATGGAAGGCTTTTGGGGAATTCTGAAGAGAGAGCGATACTATGGAAAACGATTCACTGATAGAGGTACTCTCGTAAAAATGATCGAAGATTATATAGATTACTACAACAATAAACGCTTGCAAAGGAATCTCGGAATTTTAACACCAATGGAAAAACACAAAATTTACTTGCAAGCTGCATAAAACTGCCAGCAGATAATTTCTACTGGCAGGAAAAATTTATATTTTTTCAATTGTCTACTTGACGGGGAGCAGTTCAGAATGAAGACAACCCTTTTGACGATTTATTTGGAGAAGAAGGTTTTTATATCTTCTAAATCGAACTATCGTCCTATTGTCATGTCCATTTCCCTCTTATCCAAAATCGGAATTTTCTATAAAGCAAAAAGAGGGCAGAAAAACGAGAATCATCTCTATTTTTCCGTCCTCTGATTTAAGTCAAATACTTACTTATATATTAATTATCTCTCTTTTACCTGTTCACCATTTGCAATGATTACATCTAGTTCTGCATATTCCCCGTTCTCAATTCAATTGTTCGCCTTCCGTCAACACTCCCCCCTCTTCTACAATGTTTGCCAGATTAATAATATTCTGCACAGAAGATTCAACCGGCTCCATAATAAAGAGTTCTGTATCACCACTGGAGTAACATGTACCAGTTGTATTCGTACCTTCCGCTGCTACAGACTGAATCGTCCATGCCGGATTATTACTTAACTGATATTTGATCAACGCATTAATCTCTTCCTGAGACATATTGGTCTCTATATCTTTACTCACCTGTTCCATAATAGCATTCGCTTTCAAGAGCATAGTCGGTGACAAACACTTCTTCAACATAGCAGTAATAACTGCCTGCTGATCTTTTCCTCTCTGATTGTCTCCACCTGGAACATTGTGTCTCTCTCTACAGAAAGCAAGTGCTTCTTCACCGTTAAAGTGATTATATCCTTTCTGTACGTCCATTACATGTTCAGAATCTTCACTTGTAGTAAACTCATACTCTGAATATACATCAATTCCTCCAAGTGTATCTACAATGTCAATCATGGATGTAAAATTCAATCTCGCATAATAATTAATATCCGTTTCATATAATTCACCCAACGTTCTCATAGATGCATCTATCCCGTAGATTCCCGCATGTGTCAACTTATCTCTCTGTCCTCCTGAAATCCCCGGAATAGGAACATAATAATCACGTGGTGTTGTTACAAGTAATATCTGATGTGTCTGCGGGTTCACAACTGCAATAATATTCACATCACTTCGGCTTGTTTCTGATACATCACCATAAACATCAATACCACTGATATAAACTGTAAATGGTTCTTTTATAATACTGTCATCTGTTGCCATAGTATCCTTGTTTCCCAAATTCAATTCCACACGGATATTAAATGTGTATAATACCTTTGCTTTTTCGCTATAACCGTCTACTGTTTCTTCCATCAGACTTGTATATGCACTGTTATAAATAATTGCATCACAATCTCCATCAATCAAAGCCTGTGCCTGATCCTGAACAGAATCGTATTCTTTCACTTCGATCGTATCAACGCCAATCTGCTTTTCAATATCAGTTACAGCCGTCTGTATATTGTCAGCTCCTTTCTCAAACTGTACACCATACGTATAGCCTGCCGCATCTTCTATTGTCTCCGCTGAATCATCTGCGCGCACTGCAACGACCATCTTATCCACTTTATAGTTGCCGCCTGTGATCTTCCCAATCATATTATTAGCCTGAGCGACATAATAACTTCCAGTAAACATCACAACTGCCATAAGTAAACTGAACACTTTTCCCAAAGTACCCCGTTTTCTCCTTGCTGCCTGTGAATTCAGTGTCACACACCATAAGAAAAACAGTATTGCTGCTACCAGTATCAGATACTTATCCGGAATCATTCCCAACAAACACAATACCGCCATTAAGGCTATACTGGCAATCGTCTGAAGAATGATACACAAAGTTCCCAATTTATTGCTTCCCGATCTGCGGGAATACTTATTTGTACTTTTTTTTCTGCGTGCAGAATTGCCAGCAGATCCTTTTCGTTTTGCCATCTTACATCCCTTTTCTTAAATTAGAACAATTTTGACGGGTAAACTCCTTCTTCAATCAATCCACGAAGCGCTACTGTTACAGATTCTTTATCTTCCTTATATGTCACACCAAACCACTGGTCATGTGACTGCAGTACTTTTACTTCCAGTTTTCCATCACTTAACAGATCTCCAATCATTGTCGGAAGCAGATATTCTGCTTTTAGATCTGTACTTTCTGTTTTCTCAAGGAACTCATCAAATCCTGTCTTAAGAATCTCAAAAAATTCAGGTGTAATTCCCCACATATTCATAGATACCGGTGAATCAACATCAAGGAATACATCTCCATCCTCTTTGTGGATTACAGCTTTTCCGTCTTCTTTTTCGATGTTATGTGTCTCTTCAATGTCTGCAAGCATGCCATGTCCGTCTACTTCGCACACACCTCTGGTCACGCCTCCGTTATCACTCAATGTATTTTTCAATACAAAGCTGACCATACAAATCTGCATTATATCAGCAGATGGAAGGTTTGTCAAATAACTGTATGCCTCTTTAAATGCTTCTTTTCCATAATAATCATCTGCATTGATTACAAGGAATGGAGCATCCACCACATCTTTACAGCAAAGAATTGCCTGACCTGTTCCCCAAGGTTTTGTTCTTCCTGTGAATTTTCCGCTGAATTTTTCTGGAATATCATCAAGCTCTTGAAATGCATATGCTACTTCTACTTCTTTTTCAATACGGTTGCCAATGATCTCTTTGAAATCTTTCTCGAGATCTTTGCGGATAACGAATACAACTTTGTCAAACCCTGCTTCTAATGCATCATAGATGGAGTAGTCCATGATAATCTCTCCATTTGGTCCGATTGGAGCCAGCTGCTTGATTCCGCCTCCAAAACGACTTCCAATACCTGCCGCCATGATTACTAATGTTGCTTTGCTCATTTCTTTTTCCTCCTAATGTCTCTTCACTGTTACAATATACCAGTTTATAAACACCACTTATTCTCCCAATCCATCTTTCACAAGTTGAACCATGTCTGAAAGTGCTATTTCTTCGTCTTCTCCTTCACAAATAATTGTAATCTCATCTCCGCTTTTTATGCATGCACCCAGTACGCTTAATACACTTTTGGCATTTGCATTTACCTCTTCGTTTTTCATCTTTTTGTACACTGTGATCTTGCTCTTGTACTGCATCGCAGTTTTACAAAACAATCCTGCCGGTCTTAGATGAAGTCCTGTCGGATTTTTGATCACTACTTTATCGCTTACCATGTTATTCTCCTATTCTATCTCTCTGATAGTTGGAAGTTTTAACTCCAATATCATATAATATGCATTGAAAACTGTCAATGCCAGCCTTCTTAATTCTTTTTTAATTTAGACCTGTACTTTTTTAATTAATATGAAGTATTATTAATTTGTCCCAGCGTCATTTTCCGGTTGTTCATCCTTTGTGGATCCTTTTTCAGTCAATATAAGCTGCACTGTCACTGGTTTTGTCAACGTTACTCCATCCGGAAGGTCTACTTCTACCGGTATGTCATAAGTGCCTTCCTTCGTGTAATTCTGGAGATTTACCGATACTGCATTGCTGATATCCAGACTATCCAGCGTATCTTTCTCTCCCTGAAATACAAGTGTCACCTCAGCATCTGGCTCGTAACTTACCTGAAGATTTTTTGCCAGATAATTCTGTTTGATGGACGCAACCATAAACTCAATTGTACGATTTCCCAACTGTTCGATCATTGCAGTTGCGGTAACCTTTCCTGAAGCGCCTTCAATCAGTTCTACACCTTCCGGCAGATAATCTGTAATGTCAAATGCTTTCTCTATCTTCTCTGTTGCCCCAGCGATAGACAATTCAGATGCTGGAATATTGATACTTTCAATCTTGGATAAGGCCTCTTCTTTTCCGCAGATCTGCACGCTCGCCGGTTCGCTCGAACAACCGAGATATTCATATCCATCTGCCGGTGTTCCAGATGCTTCAAATTTTAATGGAACCGTCTTGATCCTCATTACTGTCACATCTACAGTGATTCCATCTTCTCCAAGATTATTACTTAGCTGTCCCTGATTGATTACATTTCCCGATGCATCATATAAAACAAGTTCTGCTGTAATTTCTTCATCTTTTGAAATTCCATCTACATTAATCTTCGCTACGGCTTTATCAATTGATTTTACTGTTGATTCTGCTCCTGTAATCGTTATTTTTTCAGGATTAACTTTCATCTCTCCAATCTGATAACCGTCACGCTGCGTTCCTGTTGTGCTAACAGTCAGTGTAAATACAGTCTTACCTGTTGGTTCTGTCTTAATCTGTATATTTCTCGGAGCAGCCTCTGCCGACTGATAAGATCCACTATACTTTGGAATTGATACTGAAATTGGTATCAACCCTGTCCTGGAATCCATTTCTTTGATATCCGCAGTAGCCACAATATCATCCGACTTAATCTGTTGAATCACTGAACGTTTTGCGTAAACAACTACGTTTACATTCTGATCATCTAAAACCGTATAAACTTCCCCACCTTGTGTAATCACATCATCGTTCGCTATCGTAACTTTGATGTTTGTATAAGTTGATTTCGTAACCGGATTAGCAACATTCGCAACAATCAGCCAAAGAAATGCTGCAAAAACAAATGCAATAATCTTAAGCGGAAGATTCGTTGTCAATTTGTATTTTTTCATGATCTGTGCCATCCTTTCCGTATAGAAAACTTGTTCTTTGTCTCTGTCTTTCTATACTGAATCTGGCTTAACTGACTCCGAAGTTCTTCTGCGTTAATAGCTCGAAGCAATCGTCCTCCGGAAGCCACAGAAACAAGTCCCGTTTCTTCTGAAACAACAATCACAAGAGCATCGCAAACCTCGCTCATTCCCAATGCCGCACGATGCCTTGTTCCCAGATCTTTACTGATTGTCATGTTATCTGAAAGTGGCAGATAACATGTTGCTGATGTAATTCTGTCCCCTCTGATAATAACCGCGCCATCATGAAGTGGGGTGTTGTGTTCAAAAATATTGATCAGCACCTGAGAAGACACTTTACAATCAAGCTCTATCCCTGTCATTTCATACTCTGTTAACTGAATCACCTGCTCTACTACGATCAGTGCTCCTGTACATACGCTTCCCATGGCATAACAAGCTCTTACAATACTATCCAGTGTTTCATCCGAAAACCTTTGATTTTCTTTATTTTTATCGAACGGATTAATGTTACTAAATAAATTTTTCTCTCCTAGCTTCTCCAATGCCCGTCTAAGTTCTGGCTGAAAAACAACAATTGCTGCAATCGCTAATACATTAATCGACTCTCTTGCCAGATACAGGATCGTATTCATTTGAAAAAGCCATGCCAGAAGAATAAATCCCCCCAGCATAAGCATTCCTCGCAGAAGCATCCAGGCTTTTGTGTTCTTGATCCAGAGCATGATTTCATAGACAATAATCGTCACAATCAGAATTTCTATGATATCTTTTATCTGTATATGTGGAAAATACATTCCATTTGAATAATTTCTTATAAAATTCTGAATCCACTCTATCATCTCAAGTCTCACCACCTTATGTAATCACTCGTTGTTATGCACTCTTGCATCTTTTGCTCTGTCGATCACTCTTTTTTCTCTTCATTCTGATCCAGACCCAGTTCCTTGCTCAGACTTCTTGTTAAAAGAATATCTTCCGTCATGTTTGAATCATTAAAAATTGTTGTTTGTGCAAGATCAGACTCCTTTTTCAGTTGTTCTGACTGATCTTCTTCCTCTTTCTGTTCAACTTCCTTCAAATCAGAAACTTCTGACACAGCAGTATTGTTTTCTGTCTCTGACACATTCGGCATCTCTGCGTCCTGCCCCTGATGTTCTGTAATATGTTTTACCTGCTTCTCAGGCATCTGAACCCCTACTTTCGGAACTGCCTTTACATAATAATAGTATTCGTCATCTTCAAACTGAACATTCTCTGTTCTTGAATAATCCACAGAGAAAAAAATAACTTCAAGGAACAATCCTATTACAACACCAAGAATCCCACTGAAAATCATCATCGTATAAGACATGTGAAGTCCAAGAGAAATATTTCCCGATGCACCTACGATCACACAAACTGCTGCTCCTGTTGCTGATGCTATCTTCCAGGAATGATCAACTGCCCGATTTTTAATTCCGTTCACTACCAGTATTCCGATCACTACTGCAAACAGCATAACCCACATTTCTTGATAGCCTACAAACTGTTTTGTAAAATTGGTTAAAGTGCTGATCATTGTTGTTCCATCTGTACCTTTCAATGCTGTTGCAGAAGCTTTGATCAGGTAAAGCAGATAATAAACAAGGATTCCGCAGGATGCAGGAACAATCCATATTGTAGTACCTAACAGCCCAAATATAACCGGAATCACCAGTGGTATTTTCATGCCGAAAGCTACTACTGTCAGCAGAATCAGCCAGCTCTTCTCTGGGGTAAATCGAAAGTAGAAAATATACATTAACAAAAACAGTATCACCGCAACTCCGGCTATTGGCATAGATAATGTATATAAATGAGCCACTATTAACACAGTTGCTGCTGCCGTCATTACTGCCAGAGGGAGAAATGTACAGACTACTGCTAAGCCAACAGTACAAAGAACAGATGATGCCATCTTCATAAATCCAATATTAGAATTGATCAGGTTAAACACCAAAAGTGCAAGCAAAAACTGTGCTCCCTTTCGAACCAAGAGAGAGTGAGAAACATAAATCTGCTTAAATCTTTCTCTAAGAACCAATAAATTGTTCATTGCTCATTCTTCTCCTTTTTACACATCTTCTCTAAACGGGACAAATTACGATAATAACGTTTTACATTCTGTTTGGCAACTGCATGTTTTCTCTTATAAAAACTATTTGCGCAAACCCCATATATAACCAAAAGAACTATATAGCCTGCAATTGCTGCAATCAAGAGAACGAATAGTTTTAAAATTGTCAGATCAGCAGATAAACTATCACTCGAATAAATGCAGAAACTAACGAACAAAATTGCATAACCTATTGTTACCCAAATCAATGTAATCCATCTCTTAAGACTTGCATAATCTTTTCTGTAATAATCGGCAATTTTAAAATCATCTCTGTAATTCTTCTCATATATCGACATTTTTGTCATTAAACGAATCCTGTCTTTATCTAACATATCCGACATTCACCTTTCAAGATTTCTCTCCTAAGTATACCATATGTTCAGATGCCTTGTCCAATGCTTAGAGTCAAAAAGTAGACATTTTTAACACCTGCTTTTTTCAGGATTCCTGCAGCACGTTCTATTGTACTTCCGGTTGTGTAAATATCATCAATCAGAAGAATGTTCTGGCGTGGATTCCACGATTTTGAAACCGCAAATGCCCCCTTCAGATTTCTGTGTCTCTGCTCCCCGTTCATTTCCTTTAAAGGCCGGGTTTTCTTAATCCGATATAAAACATCTTTTTCTATAGGAATTCCCATGCATTCTGATAACTGCTTTGCTAAAAGTTCTGCCTGATTATATCCTCGTTTTCTCATTTTCGATCTATGTAACGGAATTGGAATAATTGCCTGGATCCCCCATCTTCGAATCTGAAATTCAAACTCATCTGCCAGCTCTTTCCCAAAGATTTCCGCATAATATCGCTTGTTGTGATATTTCAACCGATATAGTGAATTTGAAACCGGCGGAATGTGAACCCAGAGGCTACGTCCTTGTTCATAATTACTTTTTCTTCTTTCACAATCCCTGCAATACTCTTTCGTTTCCCCTTCCAATGGTTTTCCACAATGGATACATTTTATTTTTCCCACCTTAACAACCTGTTTTCTACAGTCATCGCAAATACCTTTTGATCTGATTTCCTGACAAAACGGGCATCTTTTTGGATACATTTTTTCTAAAATTCTTTGATTCGCTCGTCTAAGCTTGTAAATCTTCCCTGTTCGCTTTTGTTTTCGATCATTTCCTGAAATGTTAGTTCACTCCCTACTATTGTTAAACATTTTTTTGCCCGCGTCACTGCTGTATAAAGCAGATTCCTGTTATATAGTAACTTTGGTCCTGGAAGAAGTGGGATAATGACCGCCGGATACTCGCTTCCCTGAGATTTATGAACCGTAATCGCATAGGCAAGTTCTAACTCATCTGTCATATCGTATCCATATTTTACCTTTCTCCCCTCATCATATTCCACGATAACAGTTTCTGTATATTCATTGATTTCATCAATGACTCCCATATCGCCGTTAAAAACTCCAATTCCTTTGTCAACTGTTAATCCAAATCTGGTAGAAACTTCCCACTCTAATTGATAATTATTTTTAATCTGCATTACTTTGTCACCTTCACGGAACAATCTACCATTAATTTCTTTCTCCGTTTTTTGGGAATCTGAAGGATTCAGATATTGCTGTAGAATCACATTCAATCGTTCTACACCCAGCAATCCCTTACGTGTTGGTGTCATTACCTGGATTTCATTTGGATCGGCCTGCACATATCTGGGTAATTTCTTCTGTATTAAAGTAATAACGACGCTAATGATCGTATTCGCATCCTGGCGTTTTAAGAAGAAGAAATCTCGGCTTTTATTATCAATTGTAACCGGTTCTCCTGCATTGATCTTATGAGCATTTACTACAATATCACTCTCTCCTGCCTGACGAAAAATCTTTGTAAGCGTCACTACGTGAAATTTTTCTGAACGTATGATATCTTTTAACACACTTCCCGGTCCCACGGACGGAAGCTGATCCACATCTCCCACAAGAATAAGTCTTGTTCCCGGAATAACTGCTGATAAAAGCGCATGCATCAGATTCAGATCAACCATGGACATCTCATCTATAATGATAACATCTGTCTCAAGTGGATTCTCTCTGTTTCTCAAAAATCCACCTACACTGTTCTCTTCCTCAGGATTTCCACTTACTTCAAGTAATCTGTGAATCGTCTGGGCTTCATATCCTGTAGCCTCTGTCATTCGCTTTGCCGCGCGTCCTGTTGGCGCTGCAAGAAGGATACTCATTCCTTCGCTTTCAAAAAATTGAATCATCGTATTGATCGTTGTCGTCTTACCTGTACCCGGTCCTCCTGTTAATATGAGCAAACCATGTTTAATAGCTTCTATAACAGCTCTGTGCTGCATTGGATCCAATTCTATCTTTTCTTTCTGTTCTACTCTTTTCAGACGTTTCTCCATCATGTCTTCCGGCATCTGACAGTCAATATCAAGATCATTAAGCATTTTCGCAGTATTCAATTCCAAGTAATAATAATGTGCCGGATAAATGCGAATTTCCTCATCCACTTCTTTCATAACTGTTTTCCGCTCTATACACAGATCCATGATGTACTTCTCAATATCTTCAAGATCAACTCCTAAAAGTGCATTCGCCCTTCGAAGCAATATATTCTGTGGTAAATACACATGCCCCTCACCTACTGCCTGTTGCAATGTATAAAATAAACCACTTCGTATACGATAATCTGAATCTGTATGTATGCCAATCTTGGATGCAATTTCATCCGCAGTCTTAAATCCGATTCCTTCAATATTATCTGCAAGCTGATACGGATTTTCTTCTAGCACTTTATACACTTTCATTCCGTAATACTGATAAATCTTGGCTGCCAGCTTTGTGGAAATACCGTATTTCTGCAGATAAATCATGGCTTTTCGCATATCTTTCTTTTCTTCAAGCTGAGATGCAATCTCCTGTGCTTTTCTTTCACTGATTCCTTTGATCTCCGCAAGTCTTTCCGGCTCTTCTTCAATAATGCGGAAAGTATCCTCTTTAAACTTTTTCACGATTCGGCCAGCCAGTGCCGCACCCACACCTTTCACTGCTCCGGAGCCAAGATATCGTTCAATAGAAACAATATCCTCCGGCTCTTTTACTTTATAATGAGAAATCTTCAACTGCTTACCGTAAACATTATGATTCACATATTCTCCTTGAATTTCAAGGAGTTCTCCTTCATTAATATAGTTCAGACTTCCCACGCATGTCACTTCACCATCATCATGTTCAATATGGAATACTGTATACCCATTATCAGAATTTCTATATACAATATGACTCACATACCCTGTAACTGTTTCCACACTTTTTCCTCTCTCTTCTTGTATCTTTTCCTAATTTATATGCAGAAAAAGGGTGTGTTCCTCTTATACACACCCCTCGTAATTGAATCTTCTTCTCTAAGAACCTGACACTTCAAATTCTTTTTCAGAATTCTTTCTCTTAAAACTCTTTTCTTCCACTCATAAATTCCACAAACTGTCCGGTACCAATTGCAACGACTTTCATCGGATCCTCCGCTGTCATCGTATTAATTCCTGTTCTCTCTTCGATCAATTCTTCCAGTCCGCGAAGAAGTGATCCTCCTCCGGTAAGAACAATTCCCCGATCAAGGATATCTGCTGACAACTCTGGTGGAGTCTGCTCGAGTACTCCGATTACAGCTTCTACAATCTGTCCTGTAGATTCTCTTAAAGCTTCTTCTGTCTCAGACGAAGTCACCGTAACTGTCTTCGGAAGCCCTGTTACCAGATTACGCCCTCTGACTTCCATCTTCTCTTCCTCTACAAGTGGATAAGTCGTTCCAATCTTAATCTTGATATCCTCTGCTGTTCTTTCTCCAATCAGAAGATTGTGTTTCTTTCTCATATAGCGTACGATTGCTTCATCGAAATCATCGCCCGCTATCTTAATTGATGTATTCACAACTGTTCCGCCCAGTGAAATAACTGCAATATCTGCTGTGCCTCCACCGATATCAACGATCATGTTTCCACAAGGCTTTGAAATATCTATTCCTGCTCCTATTGCAGCTGCCACAGGTTCTTCAATCAGATGAACTTCTCTTGCTCCGGCTGCAAAGGTAGCCTCTTCCACAGCCTTTTTTTCTACTTCTGTAACACCACTTGGTACACAGATACTGATTCTCGGTTTCTTAAATGTACGTTTTCCCAGAGCTTTCTGAACAAAATACTTAATCATCTTCTCCGTCACCGTATAATCAGAAATCACCCCTTGTCTGAGTGGTCTTACTGCAATAATATTCCCCGGTGTTCTTCCAAGCATCAGACGCGCTTCTTCACCAATTGCCTTGATCACATTCGTATCACGATCAAATGCGACAACTGATGGTTCTTTCAGAACAACTCCTTTTCCTTTCACATATACCAGTACACTGGCTGTCCCCAAATCTATTCCAAGATCTACTGACATCATAATTTCTATATCTCCCTTCTAAAACGCTCTTTTGCTGTTCTCAGCAAGCTCCTGCAAATAAACGACTCCGTCTGTTACTGATTCCAGCATTTTCTTTCCTCAATCAAGTGTCTTTTGTCCCTTGAAGGGGTTTATCGTTACTGTTTTTTTCACTATTTACTGTTGTCAATATTATGTAACCAAAACAGTAATGTTTTATCATCCGCATACTTTAGTATAATAGACTTCGCTTAAAATAGAAAGGCATTTTTTGCATATATTTTACGACTTTTTTCGTCTTTTTTTCGTCTTTATTTCTCCAATATAGCCGCAATATATTTCCCTGTATAAGAATCTGGATTCTTTGCGACCTCTTCCGGAGTACCACTTGCCACAACAGTTCCTCCGCGGTCTCCTCCTTCTGGTCCAATGTCAATAATATAGTCTGCCGTCTTAATCACATCCAGATTATGTTCGATTACAATTACTGTATTTCCATCCCCGGAAAGTCTGCGGAGAATCTCTGTTAATTTATGCACGTCTGCAAAATGAAGTCCTGTCGTAGGTTCATCCAGAATATATACCGTTTTTCCGGTACTGCGTTTGCTAAGTTCTGTCGCAAGTTTAATTCTCTGTGCCTCGCCACCTGAAAGCTCTGTAGAAGGCTGTCCCAAACGAATATACGACAATCCGACATCTCTCAGCGTCTCCATCTTTCTTCGAATGCTTGGCACGTTTTCGAAGAAATCTACCGCTTCTTCCACTGTCATATTCAATACATCATAAATATTTTTCCCTTTATAGCGTACTTCCAGCGTCTCACGATTGTAACGCTTTCCACCACAGACCTCACATGGAACATACACATCCGGAAGGAAATGCATCTCGATTTTCAGGATTCCGTCTCCTGCACATGCTTCGCAACGTCCCCCTTTAACATTAAAGCTAAACCGTCCTTTCTTATATCCACGCGCTTTTGCATCTGGTGTTCCTGCAAACAAATCTCGGATCAAATCAAATACGCCTGTATAAGTAGCAGGATTCGACCGTGGTGTCCTTCCGATTGGTGACTGGTCGATATTAATCACTTTATCAACCTGCTCTAGCCCTTCTATTCTCTTATGTTTTCCGGGGATTGTTCTTGCCCGGTTCAAGTCTCTTGCAAGTCTTTTATATAAAATCTGATTCACAAGAGAACTTTTTCCCGACCCAGACACTCCTGTTACACAAGTCATAACTCCCAAAGGGAATTTTACATCAATGTTCTTGAGATTATTCTCTTGTGCACCGACTACTTTCAGATAACCTGTCGGCTTCTTTCTTTCTGTCGGAACCGGAATCCTGATTTTTCCACTCAAATACGCTCCTGTGACAGAATTTGGATTTTTCATAATTTCCTGTGCATTTCCCACAGCAACAACCTGACCGCCATGTTCTCCTGCCCCCGGACCGATATCTACTATATAATCCGCTGCCAGCATCGTATCTTCATCATGTTCTACTACAATCAATGAATTTCCAAGATCACGCAGATGTTTCAGCGTCGCAAGAAGTTTATCATTATCTCTTTGATGAAGTCCGATACTCGGCTCATCCAGAATATATGCAACTCCGACCAGACCTGATCCAATCTGTGTTGCAAGTCGAATCCTCTGTGCTTCTCCACCGGAAAGTGTTCCTGTCGCACGCGCAAGCGTCAGATAATCCAGACCGACATCCATCAAAAACCTGATTCTTGCTTTGATCTCTTTCAGAATCTGATTACCAATCAACTGCTGTGTCTCTGTCAATTGAAGTTCATCTAAAAATTTCTGAAGCCGTTCTATAGAAAGTGTTGTCACTTCTGAAATATTCTTATCTCCAACTGTTACAGCTAAAGCTCCCGGCTTCAAGCGCTGTCCTTTACAGGCTGAACATGGTGTAATATTCATAAATGTCTCATATTCTGCTTTCATCGTCTGAGAACCTGTCTCACGGTAACGACGTTCCACGTTCTTGATCAATCCTTCAAATGCAACCGGATAAATCCCTTCGCCTCTCTGACCTTTATAATAAACCTTTACTTCTTTTCCGTCTGTTCCATAAATCAAAATATCATGGATTTCTTTCGGATAATCCTCAAAAGGGGTATCCAGATCAAAATGATATTCTTTACAAAGTGCATCCAGAATTGCACGTGTGAAGCTGCTCTTGTCTGTACAGGACTGCCATCCTAAAACTGCAATCGCACCTTGATTAATAGACAACGACGGATCCGGAATCATTAACTCTTCTGAAAATTCCATTTTATAACCAAGTCCAAAACATTCCGGACATGCCCCAAATGGATTGTTAAAAGAAAAACTGCGAGGCTCAATCTCATCGATACTGATTTCGCAGACAGGACATGAAAAGCTCTGGCTGAAATTCAGAGGTTCTCCATCGATCACATCAACAACAAGCAGACCTTCTGCGAGCTCAAGTACATTTTCGACAGAGTCTGTTAGTCGTTTTTCAATTCCAGGTTTTACTACAAGACGATCTACAATAATCTCAATATTATGCTTGATATTCTTATCTAATGTAATTTCTTCTGAAAGCTCATACATATTGCCATCCACACGAACACGAACATATCCACTCTTTTTTGCACGTTCGAAAAGCTTTGCATGTGTTCCTTTTCTTCCACGTACAACAGGTGCCAAAAGCTGTATCTTCGTTCTCTCCGGAAGCGCCATGATCTGATCCACCATCTGATCTACCGACTGTTTTGCAATCTCACGACCACATTTCGGACAATGCGGAATTCCAACTCTCGCATATAATAATCGAAAATAATCATAAATCTCCGTAACAGTTCCAACTGTGGAACGTGGATTGTGGTTCGTTGATTTCTGATCGATAGAAATTGCAGGTGAAAGCCCTTCGATACTTTCTACATCCGGTTTCTCCATCTGACCAAGAAACTGTCTTGCATAGGAAGACAGTGATTCCATATAACGTCTCTGTCCTTCTGCATAAATTGTATCAAATGCAAGGGAAGATTTTCCAGAACCGCTAAGTCCCGTCAAAACAACCAGTTCATTTCTTGGGATATCTACATCTATATTCTTCAGGTTATTCTCATTCGCGCCTCGTATCTTAATGTACTGTCTGGCGTCCATTTTCTTACCCATTTTGTAATCTCCTATTCCATATCATTGAGCATCTTTTTTAATTCAACAAGCTTATCACGAAGCTCTGCCGCTGCCTCAAAGTTCAATTCCGCTGCTGCCTTCTTCATCTGTTTCGTCAGATCCGCAATCAGTTTCTCCAGTTCTTTCCGGCTCATGGACTCCGGATCTTTTTCAAGCCGCATCTCTTCTGCAGCAACCTTTTTAGAGATACTGATCAGATCACGCACTGACTTCTGAATTGTCTTCGGCGTAATTCCATGCTCTTCATTGTATCTCATCTGAATCTCACGACGACGCTGTGTCTCATCGATCGCCAACTGCATTGATTCTGTAATCTTATCTGCATACATGATTACATGTCCTTCTGCATTACGCGCTGCACGACCGATTGTCTGAATCAGCGAAGTCTCAGAACGAAGGAATCCTTCTTTATCCGCATCAAGAATTGCAACAAGAGTAATCTCCGGAATATCAAGTCCTTCTCTCAAGAGGTTGATCCCAACCAACACATCAAACACATCCAGACGCATATCTCGAATAATCTCTGTACGCTCAAGCGTATCAATATCCGAGTGAAGATATTTTACACGGATTCCTACTTCACGCATATAATCTGTCAAATCTTCTGCCATACGCTTTGTCAGCGTTGTGACAAGGACTTTATTCTTCTTACTGATCTCTTTATTCACTTCACCGATCAGATCATCAATCTGTCCTTCTACCGGTCGCACTTCAACTTCCGGATCCAGAAGTCCTGTCGGGCGGATTACCTGTTCTGCACGAAGAAGTTCATGATCCTTCTCATACTCTCCCGGTGTCGCAGATACAAACATCACCTGATTAATCTTGCTTTCAAACTCATCAAAGTTAAGCGGACGGTTATCCTTCGCAGACGGCAGACGGAATCCATAATCTACCAATGTCTGCTTTCTCGACTGGTCTCCGTGATACATTCCACCAATCTGCGGGATCGTCTTATGTGACTCATCAATCATCATAATAAAATCATCCGGGAAATAATCGATCAATGTATACGGAGCCTGTCCCGGTCGAAGCCCTGCCAAGTGTCTGGAATAATTCTCAATTCCGGAACAAAATCCAGTCTCCTTAAGCATCTCAATATCAAAATTCGTTCGCTCCGCAATACGCTGCGCCTCTAAAAGCTTATCATTTCTCTTAAACTCTTTGACTCGTTCTTCTAATTCTTCTTCAATATCCGCAACCGCACGCTTAATATTCTCGCGGTCAACCACGTAATGAGATGCCGGAAAGATGGCTATATGCTTCAGCTCATCTTTCACCTCTCCTGTCAAAATATCAATCTCTGAAATCCTGTCTATCTCGTCTCCAAAGAACTCTACACGAATCGCTGTATCACTCTCATATGCCGGAATGATTTCCAAAACATCTCCACGCACACGAAATGTACCACGGTGGAAATCCATATCATTACGATCATACTGGATCTCAATCAGCTTCGCCATTACTTCATCACGATCTTTGATCATACCAGGACGCAAAGAAACTACCATGTTCTGATAATCTACCGGGTTACCCAGTCCATAGATACAAGATACACTTGCAACAATGATCACATCTCTTCGCTCCATCAGTGACATAGTTGCGGAGAGTCGAAGCTTATCAATCTCGTCATTGATGGACGAATCCTTGGCAATATATGTGTCCGAAGATGGAACATATGCTTCCGGCTGATAATAGTCGTAGTAGGAAACAAAATATTCCACTGCGTTATTTGGAAAGAACTCTTTGAATTCCCCATACAGCTGCGCAGTCAGCGTCTTATTATGTGCAATAATCAATGTCGGCTTGTTCATCTGTTGAATGACATTCGCCATGGTAAATGTCTTACCAGATCCAGTAACGCCAAGCAACGTCTGACACTGGTTTCCTTCTTTGAAACCTTCGACCAGCTCTTTAATTGCCTGCGGCTGGTCGCCAGTTGGGTTGTATTGTGATACTAATTCAAAATGATCCATGTAATTTCTCCTGAGCGCTCTAATTTAGCGGTGATATTTTAGAAATAGTAGTTGTTTTCTTAGTATTGTTACTTGTATAGTATATCATTCAGGAGAAAAAAAGTACAGAACAAACCGAATGTTTGTTCTATACTTTTAATTCTTATTTTTCCAAATGTATCAATATATCATCTAACATCGCTTCAAAAAACTCTGCTGTTGGTTGTTCGTCTTTTTCCTTTATACGAATCAGTTCGTTTAAATCTTTATCAGATAAACATAAAATCAACTTTCCATTTTCCCTCAAGCAACCTTTTGTTGCTGAAAGTGCATTTCTACTTGCTCCTTCTCTTGACACAATAATTGCCACACTTCTTAATGCCTTTTTATACAAATATTTTTCTGTCGTATAAATTTCTCTTTGAGTTATTTTTTCTTTATAATTTTTGAATTCAAATACTATATATTTTGTATTAAAATAATTTTGTATTGTGTTAAAGAAATCCTGATTCACCCCATTTTTGATTTTACAACACAAATCAAAACAGTATAACCCATCATTGGAATGCTCTTGCACAGCCCATAAACTCAAATACTCTCCAAGTACATTTTTCAAAATTTCTGTACAAATCTTTTCATATTCCTTAAAAAATTCTTTTCCCGGTTGTATATCTTTTAACTGTTCTTCCCATGTTCTCTCCCTTTTTTCGATTTGTTTTTCTTCAAATAATTGTGGCTCTGGAATTTCTAATTGTAAATCATCTACACTATATGTTAATAACGATATAAATTCATTTTTTATATCTGAGTATTCTTCAAATAACCAAAGTAAATTTTTCACATCCCAAATATTTATCCCGTATGTTTCAAAACAATTTGCTTTTATTTCTTTTGAAACAATATTTCCGATAACTAAAATTAAATTATCACCTTTTAATCGCAATAATCTTTCACATGCTCGCTTTATATTTTTTTCAATTGCATAATCGCTATTGTAAATTTTTAATTCAAAACAAATATCTTTTCCATCAACATTACATTTAAAATCACACAATTTTTCTTCTGCTATATTTTTACACTTTGTGATAAGATATCTTCTAAACAATTCTGCAAATGTTTGTTCTCTCATCATATTCGACTTTTGTAAAATATTTCTTTTCAATGTATTTCCTATTTCACTTGCTATTTGTTCCATGATTTTTATATTAGGAGCATACATCAATTGTCTATACATCCACGCTTTATTTCTTGTATCAAGTCGATAATCATCTGGCAGATTCTTCAACCTTGCCAATTCTCTATGAGTTATCTTTCTGATTACTTTTTTATTCCTGACCAATGGAATCTTTATTAAATTTGTATCTGCTAAATCTGATTCTATGTATTTATTTTGTTTCCAACAAAAAAATGTATCTTTTGTACTTATCTCACTAACATAATTGTGATTAACGTTTCGATAAAATTCTTCTACAGGCTTATTTTCCAATATTTCTTCTGGAGAAAGCATTTTCTTTTCATCAAAATAAGGAAATTCAAATGCATCATCTAATGACCTATGAATTGCCACCAAATAGACTCTTTTCTCTACTATCGGTAATCCAGTTGCCTGTTCTGTAGATATTAGCTTATATTTGTAATTATATCCTCTACTATTTATATCGTCTAATAACTGTACAAACTGTTTCAATTTCAAACAAGCCTGCGGTATAAAAAAGCATATAATTTTCGGCATTCTATAATCTAAAATCAATTTAATGACATTATTAACATCTCTGGCATTTTTTTGTTTTCGACCAGCTATACTTAAATCTCTATAAAATGCTCTATAAAAATCACATGCTAATATATCTATATCCGGCATATCTTCCAAATTGCTTGCCCATAATTGATCCAGTTCATTTATTTCATCACTTATATTTTTCTTATAAAGTTCAATTGCCCTTCTATCCTTTTCATAAGCTGCAACAACGCTACAACCAGCATTTTCAAATCCCATCGTCATTGCACCTATGCCAGCACCTAATATTATAACTTTATTCTCCATACGCGTTCATCCTTCCATATAATCTCCATTTACATGTTACAGCATGTTGCGACATAGTTTTGCTCTTTATATCTTAATATGTTAAAGCAACCGCTCTCAAATTAATTGTTTTTATTAGTTCCCGTCATCCTTCCGAATCTCATCAATAATCCGACCTATATTACACGTAATCTGTCCTTTACACTGATGAATATCTTCATTGATTTTCTTTTCCTGCTCAATAGCAATCTCTATATTCTTCGCCAGTTCTCCAATTGCAGAATTCTTTTTGGGATTGATTCCTGTTCTTGCGAGTAATAACTTATAGATAAATGTCTGATGTCCATCTTTTTCATTCTGGATAATCTGTTCATCATTTGGTTCAATATCATCTTCGTATGAATTTTTATAATGCATTTTCTGCAAACTCAATCAAACGTCTTGGAAATGAAATGTCCCTGTCTCCCTCTGTTTTTTCAAGTAGCCGGATATCAATCAATGGATGAATATTTAACTCTTTTCGTATATCAATTAACTTTTTGAAATACCATGTTTCAGTATTAGCACCCTCGCATATGAAGAAATATTTACGATAAGGCTCAATCTGTTCTTCATCATCTGTAGTTCTTCTATTCCAATTCGTATAACTTCTTACTGGAGCCAAGGCTACTCCTCCTCTCTAGGTGCAGAAATCCTTTCTGCACTGTCGCGGCAGTCGTCAGGTGTCTGTGCAAGCACATCCGTCTGACTCGTTGCTCGCGCAAAATCAAATATTGAAAATACCGGTATCGCACCATATCTTCCTTCCAGATATGCCTTGCTCAACACTTTATCATACCTCTCCTTGAAACGATCTAAGGAATAAATAGAGCTTGCATTTTCTGCGTTACGTTCTACAAACCAGATTTCATCCCTTCTAAAAATAGCCTGATCCATAATAGATGATTCATGTGTGGTAAACAATAATTGCATTCGCTGCTCATCATGTAACTGCATAAATAATTGCAAAAATCGTTCTGTCAGCTTCGGATGTAAGCTTCTCTCCAATTCATCCACAACATAAAGAACATCTTCTCGTTTATTCAACAGCATATCCATCAAATCGAATAATCTTCTTGTTCCATCAGACTCTTCATCAAAACCGAACTCATAAAATGACTTATTATGATGCAATCGGATTGTTGTGACCTTCGGTTCAGAATGTCCTTCAACTTCGATATTAAAGAAAGTTTCCTTCGACCTCATTGTCATTCTGAATGATGGTTCTTCCTGCTCTTCCATTCTATTTTTTACATGCTGCATCATCTTATCAAATACTGATTTCGGCAATGCATTTGATAACTCATCCAATGTAATTTCTTCAATTTTCACCTGGCTGATACCCGTATCAAATGTTTTGATCAATTTGTTAATCAGCTTCAGCGAATTATCATCATAATAATATTCCAAATCAATCAATGGCGTATCCGGTGTGATAATCGAAATATGATTCTGAATCCAATCATATACATCCCGGAAGAACAATAATTTAGATCGTGTGCTATATTTTTTTCCACGATTCATTTCTGTCAGGAACAAAGATGTTTCATTTCCTTCAAAATCATCTGCATAGGTTTCAAATTTATTTTTTTCTGTATTTGTCAGCGTAATGCCATCATTTAACACTGGACGTTTACTTCCTTCTCGTTCAAAGAGACATTTTGCTGAACCATTCTGATATAATTCATATAACCATTCTCCGGTTACTTTTCGTCTGCTTAAAACTGCAGAAAAACCATAGGCATAAAATTTGTCACCTACAGTAATCTGAATTTCAAAACTACTTTCTCGTTCCTTATTCTCCTGCCGATTCTTACAAAACATCTGTGTAGCTTCTATCGGAATACCATTGCAGACACTATCTTTAAAAAATTTAAAAAACAATGCCAGATTCGTCTTTCCAGATGCATTTGCTCCATAAACTACTGCATATTTCAATAACTGGGTACTTTTTATCTTTAACCTGTGATTTGCATTTGTTCGTATTTTATTTGAGGAAATCATTGTCAGCTCTGTTGCTTTATCAAAAGATTTAAAATTTTCAACACTTACTTTTACTAACATTCTTATACACCTCCACCTTTATTATATGTTTTACTCTTCTCTCAGTCAATGTAAATTTTCTTATTTAGAGATTTTTCCGTTATATATTGTTTATTTTTCTGTTTTTAACAATTTTATTTTGAGTTATGCATATAATATCAATGTATAAGTCAGCTTTTTGTAGCGACACTATTTTACTAATGCCGCTACATGAAATATTACAATAAATAAAAACTTCTAATTCTTTTTTCTTCTATCTCTCCCAATCCATCCTTCCTGTCACATTCAACATCTTTTCTTCTCGGAAACTGAGCATCTTTCCATTAGTTCCACCGACAATGATATGATCCAGCAATTCTATTCCCAATAGTTGTCCACATTTCTGCAGCTTTCTCGTAACAATCATATCCTCTTTTGACGGTTTCACATTGCCACTGGGATGATTATGAAGTCCAATGATTGCAGAAGCATTTGCCAGAAAACTGCTCTTAAAGACTTCCCTCGGAATTACCAGAGATGCATTGATTGTTCCAACACTGACCAGATTCATATTGATTACCTGTCCGTTATTTTTCATATTCAGAATACAAAATACTTCTCTGTCGTATTGGGATAACTCCTTCGCCATCAATTCTACAACAGCCTGTGGACTGTCCAGTGTCTGCTCACTATAAAGAGATGGTTCTTTTACCAGACGGATATTCACAACTTCCAATTCATTCTCCATTGTTCTGATCTCCTTTTGGAAATTCTACAACCAGAAGAATCTTACTCTCTGAAGATTCCACATATAATTTCAATTGTGATAATGTCATTTCCAAATATTTAGGTTGTTCCACCATAATCTGCCCCTTTCATTTCTTCCCTTGCTTCTGTTTTCCCTGACAAATAGCTTATCACTTTGTTTGCCTTAATGCTTTTCTGTAACTCACTGATAATGCACAGGTCTGCTACATTCACTCCCGGCAAAGCAAGCATCTCATCCATCGTCATATTGACAATCTAAAAAAACTGCTCTCTGGCTTCTTTTGATAAATCATGGTACAGATACCAGAATGTTTCTGCTAATTTCTGTCTCTCATATCCCGGTGCTTCTGCCAGTTCCACATTGGTAGCAAATCGACCTTCTTCCAGAAGTTCTCCGATACGCACAGCAGCGTCATGCCAACTAATAATCTGAGCATTATTTACATACTGTGCAGCATTGCCTTTTGCCAGATGAATCCCATATTCGGCATACCATGCAGCCACATTTCTCTTTTCGTCCTTAATTCCAAAACCACCACGGTACACCATTTTCAAAAATTCTGCTATTTCTCCAACAGATTTCTGTTTCATAAACTCTGTGGCAATTCTTTTGCGACTTTCATCGGTATTACTGCCCAACTGGAACATGTGGTCTATTTCGCTTTACTCAAAAGAAAAAGCAGAGGGCTTTTGGTTCTCTGCTCTAAGGTCTATAAAAGATATTTGTTCGTTTTCGGATAAAAACAGGTTGAGATTTAATTGTTGATAAGTTCCGTCAGAATCACTTCTTCCGCCTGTGCTTTCAGCATGTTCATGTGCTGAACCCACCCCATCTGATTTGTCTTCTTGTCTGGTTCCAGATTCTGCTTCAGCAATTCTTCCATCATCTGTTCCACTCTGGCTGTCGCTGTCTCCTGAATCTCCCACAGGTGCGAAAACAGAGTCTCTTCGATGGACTGGTCTTTCCTTCTTTAATTTCTACATTCTCAAAATTCAGCGTATCGCCATTTGACACAACAGGAAGATTTTTGACTTCTTTTTCTTCTTTGGATTTGCGTTCAGGACGAAATATCGCTTCGATTCCTTTCCACCCTTCTTCTCGGACTGCCTTGCCCTTGGCTGTGAAAACAGCATTGGCACAGGTCAGTTCCAGAATTGTTTCTGCATAACAATAAGATTTGCTCACCGCAACCAGAAGTCTTACTGCGATAAGCTGCAGCACCGCACGTTCTCCTGCAGGAAGTTCCTGCAAATCTGCATTTACCATACTCTGTATCGGGATAATGGCATGGTGGTCGGAAACCTTTTTGTTATTGATTACCTGTGCTGCATTTACGGAAAATGTCTCATTGTTCCCAAATGCTTTCGCCACTTTGGATACCAGATCAGGAAGTCCCTCTTCCATATCCTTCGTCAGAAAACGGCTGTCAGTACGAGGGTAAGGTTACCAATTTCTTCTCATAAAGGCTCTGCGTATAATCCAAAGTCTGCTGTGCCGTAAATCCCAGAATCCTGTTGGCGTCTCTCTGAAGACTTGTCATGTCATAGAGTGCCGGAGCTTTTTCTGTCTTGTCTTTCTGCTCCACTTTTGTAACAATCGCTGCGGAACTTTTTTTGCATTTCTTCAGCAGTTCTGCAACAATGGTCTTTTCTTTCATTCTCTCACCTGTGGCAGTAAACTCCTTAAATCCAAGCTGTACCGTGTAGAACGGCTCTGATCTGAACGCAGAAATCGCAGCTTCTCTCATTACCGCCATGCCAAGAGTCGGTGTCATCACTCGACCAACATTCAATGTCTGACCGTATAAAACAGAAAAAAGTCGAGTAGCATTGATACCGACAATCCAATCGGCTCGCTCTCGACTTAATGCAGCTTCATACAAAGCATCATATTCTGCTGACGGTTTCAGATTGGCAAATCCCTCTCTGATAGCGGAATCTTCCATAGAAGAAATCCAAAGCCTTTCAAATGGCTTTTTGCAACAACACTGATGATATACCAGACGGAAAATCAATTCCCCCTCTCGTCCTGCATCCGTTGCCTTCCAAGTAACCATCGCAGCGGTTATTTGCTTCTAATACTTTGGCGATACTCTGGGCAACAGACGGTTTCTCTGCTAAAACTAATTTCATTCCCTTGTCTCCTGTAAACGCTATTTACCGTTTACTGTCTCCTTTCTTTTGGGGTATAAAAAAACAGCCTTATATCAAAATATAAGACTGTTATGTAAATCATTCTTACTTATATATATTCTAGTTTTTCAAACATATCCAACCATCCTGTAATTGTTTTATCATTTTCTCTAAATTGATACACTTCTCCTATTCCTAATGTTTCCGTTCCACTTATCCACAAGCAATGCATTTTTAGAATTTCATTTAATGCCCATATATTGTCATTCAAATCGAAACGTGAAAATAGCGCAAATGTAAAATGTTCCAGATCAGTCATTAATCCATAGTCCGTAGATGCCCATCCTTTCTCTTTATGATAATAATAAGTAAAAACCACATTATTTAATACATTATTTACTTCATCGTCAGTCAAATATAGAAACAGTACTTCGTACAATCTATTGCATCCATCATATTCTAAAGAATTTATTTCCCTCTTATCGAGCATTTCCATTATTTGGGGTTTATACTTCGAAACATATTTGGAATCCTTGCATTTCGCCTTTTGAATAAAATACCTAATATAATCCCATGAAAAATCACCACGGTGAAACTCTTCCTCTATATAAGAAAACATCTCGTCAATAGACAGTTGTTCTACATTATCAAAGAAGTTCTCCATGTTTGCATAATACTCCGATTCATACCACCTACTTGGAATAATACAACTATGCATGGATGAATCCAATCGTTCCTGTGCGTATTCAAGAGGAGCTCTTTCTTTCATTTTTTCTTCTAAAGTATTATATCCTAATCTTTTGGCACATAAACTAATTGCCCGATGGGTATCAGCACAGTATATTTTGTTTCTCGTATTTTTTCTATCAAATCGTTCCGCATACTCATTTAACGCAAAATATTCAGCAGCTTTTTCCCAAATTATTAACAATTCTTCTTCTGTAAAATAATTCGTTTGAAGCATCGATATTATTCCATCAAATAACAACTCTTTCCATTCTAATTTAGATTTCTGAACTATATTTACAAATTGAAAAAGGTCATTAGCGCCTGCCATTACAGCCGACTCCGCTATTGCTCCGCCTATCTGAACAAATGCCCTATTATCTCCAATTTTTGATGCATATTCAGAAAGATTCATCAACAAAAGGCCCTCTTTTTTCCATATTGCACTTGTGTTGTTCATTATTCTCTCAAACCAGTTTAATGGATTAACAAGGCTATACTCCTTACGTCCAACATAACCAATACTTCTTACATTTAATAATTCCAACGATTTTTGTGTTCTTTCTTGCCACCTCATTTCTTCAGCAATCTTTAATAGTACCTCAGAAATATATTGCCTATCCGATAATTCCTCTTGCCATATTTTTCCATTAAACCCCATCCAAACATCAAAATATTTTTCTACTAAACTAACCTTGTTATGAGCACACAAATACCTCCAATATCCTTCAAAAAGTGAAACTTCGCTGTATGTCTCTGCTTTTGCACAAAGTTTTTCTTTTAGAATCTCCACAAATGCTTGTGGGAGCATTTCATTGAGTTGAATAATGCTTTTTAATATCCTTTTTCTAAAAAGAGTAGTATCAATGTTAAAACAATAATAATAATAGTTTTCTTCCAAGATCACATTTAATAGTACCTTAAAATCTTCCAAATTTAGTCTATCGACATTCCCCTTTAAAATACATTGTTCGATGTGCGCAACATGATTTATTGCTGCTAATATATTATCTGCAACACACTTATCATTCCTATTATCTTTAAATCCACTTTTTTCTAATGCACTTTCTCGTAATTCAGAAAAATCCTTTTCTGACACATAAGACAAAACATACATAATATCTGCTATTATCTTAAATCGCTCACTCTTTTTATTTATTTCTGTATACTTTCGCTTAAACCATTTATCCGGTACAAATGCAAATTCTTTATTTCTTATATCTCGTACCCAATCCTCGCATAAATCTATTTTCTCATTTTTTATTGCCCAAGCACATATAGCCAGTTGATTATACTCGGAAAAAATCTGTCTGAAATTTTTCTTCAAAACGTATTGGATATTTTCTAACTGATTGGTCTTTATAACAAATCTAAAGTAATCCTCTAAATCCGCCTTATAATAGCATGACAAATTACTCAATGTGTATTCTATTTGGAGTAGTTCTTTATAATTCTCAGCTTCTTTTAACCAGCCTCGGTAAAACTGAGCCGAGCTTCTTTTTTCTCCTTCACTTTTATACTCCACCATTTGGGGTGCTATTTGAAACATACGTGCATACTTTCCCCATATCTCAAAAACATCATCTATTCTGTCTTTTTCACACTTCTGTCCCAATAACTCAAAGAGTGTTTTAGGTGTTCTCATTCCCATCCAACGTTCAAAAAGCCTCTTAGCTCTGGCTTGATTTCCTTGCTGGACTAAAAGTTCCACCTCATCAAACATATTGCAAATATCATCAATTGTTAAAATTGCATCCGTAACAACTTTTCGTTCAGTTTCCATTGCAAAAGGAATATCTATATCATATCGATATGACATATCAATCCAACGTAATGATTCATCATGCTGATACATAGTCGTTACAGCACAACTAAACCTCACTATTTTTCTTTTATCTTCAACACTTATAAGAGACTCCAAAGTAGACAACATTTGCTGGCGTATCTCTCCTGGATGTCGTTTTAAAGAATAAGCTTCGATTACATATTCGGTTGTGAATACATCCACATATTCACATTCTCTTTTTGCATCTTTCAATAATTTAAAAACTAATTCATGTTTAATTTTAGCGTCAAAATCATTTCCCATTAAAAAATCTGATATACTTCCACTTATTTCCGGAAGCAATTGTTTTGCCTTTTTCAAATGAGATGCAAGATAAATCCTTACGTCATTGTGAAATACACTATATCCGAATTTATCATACTCAATAATAGGAAACAAATTTTGTAAAATATCCTCCCACTGCCAAACTGATATATCTTTATCGAATATTTTACTAATATAATCAGCTGATATTTTTCTGTTGATAATAGAAAAAACTGCGGCTAAATACATATCTATTGTATATCCTATATCTTTAGCTTGCTCTATCGCCCCCTTCCAAATATACTCATAGTATGATTGGATACCAGAACTTAACGCTTTCACATTGCTATTTCTTTCATAGTTGTCAAAATTGTCATATTTTGTAGCTTCCTGCATAGCAAAAACTGCCGAAAGCGTATTTCCTTTAGCTATATTAGCTATATAGTTTATCACCAAATCTTTTCCCAATTCGTCATACTTCATTAAATCATGATTCGATTCATACAACAACTGCAAATCCTCTTCTTGCACATTAGGAACTTCTATTAACTCGATTCTATCTGAATCTGATAGGAAATCCGGATATTCTGTAAATTGATATACCGGTTGTCCCGCAAGTATAAAACGTACATTTGCCGGCACTGCTTCTGGTGGCAATAAGGTACGCAAAAAAGTATGTTTTTCTCCACTTCTAGCTGCATGGTCTATTCCATCAATAGCAATAACTGTTGGTTTCCCTGTAATATCTGCCCAAGCAGATGAAAGTCTCATAACTTCTGCTCTAAGTTTATCAATCGAATCAATTAATTCAATTGATACCGGTACACGATATTCATAAAGTCTACCCTGAAACAATTCTCTAAGCATAATCAATAAACTGCCCCAGAATTCTTTTTGGTCGCTAATACCAGAATCAGCCGAAATGTATAAATCTCCTGGTATAATCGGTTTAAAAGCATGGAAACGCAAAGTAACAATACTGTCAGGTTTACAAGCTAAATAACTTATTATATTCGTTTTTCCACATCCTGGATTTCCTGTCAAAAAACTCACTCTTGATTTTCCATCTAATACTTTTTTCTCCAAAGAATTTACAAATTCTACTCTTGATTTAAAGAACGGTTCGCACAATGGCAAAATATGTTCTCCTTTGATCTTGTCTCCACCTAAAGAAAGTGCCTGCATTACATCTTCTTTTTCGATTTCCTTTTTATCACAGATAGAAGTTGACCACCACATCAACTGATAACATAATTTCTGATGTAATGTTACTGCCTTTTCATGTGTTGTTGCAAACACTTCACACAATCCATCAGCAATAGTATCAATTATCCCATCTAAATCTTCTTGGTCTGTTATTAAATCAAAATTCTTCATGAACAGAAGTTGTTCTCTCTCATTGAGAGCACCCATATGATCCTTCCAAGCTTTCCACGCATCCGTCCATTCCTTTTTTACATCAATTTTACTAATATCAGCATTGTCAGAATCATCAGTATCTAACAAATTATTTACCTGACTTTTAATATCTTTCCAAAATTTAGATAATGATGGACGTTGCCATTCACCTTTGGGGGTATATTTTTGATTTCCCATTTTTCTATTAGTGAAAAATATTACCCTATTTTTCCCCGTATTCTTTTTTTCCATCTCCTTCCACTCAGACGAGTATTTATAGAGATATGATTTCTTTAAATCTCCTTCAATCATATCCGAATATGATACTTTATCGTCTTCTCGGGTATGTTTTACTTGAATAAAATCTTTCATCCCGTTTTCATACGTAATTACAACATCATCTAAACTTTGACTTTCATCTGACTGTAAAACAACATTCTTTATTTGATTATCTGGATTTAACATTTTTACAACATACAATAACCCTACAGACCACTCATACCAGTATGGAGTTCCTGTTCCAACAGTTAAATTATTCATATAAATACCTCTTTTTCGCTAACATTGCAAATTGTTTTCTAATATGAGAGCACTTAATATTTCCATTACATTTTCGTATGAAATATCACTGGCATAAGCAAATTTCTTTTGATATTTTCCCCACATACTTTTCAAATCGGCATTTGAAGAAATTTGCTCAATAATTCCATTTACGTCTACTATCTTTTCCATCGATCCTCGATGAATTGCAGTGGCTTTTAACGCTTCTTTAAAGACTTCTCTATCATACTTCTGCGTAGTTCCAAAAATATAAACATCATAGAAATCTCTTGATCTGGTCGTAAATACACCACGACTTAAAATTGTTTCAACTTTTTCTGCCATTACAGTTTCAATGTTATATCCCCATAATGTAATTTTAACATTTTCATCAAAAATGCCACCGAATTCATATTTCACAGCAGACGGTGTAATAATATCCCCTGTGGAAACATCTATGGAAAGCGGAGTTACGATTGTATCATAGATTGCGTCCAATCTGACACAATACCCACCATACACATCGTCCTTACGAATTGGCGCAACTGATTTTATCTCAAAGGAAACTTCATCATTCAAGTCGATTTTACAGATAGAGCCAAGTGCTGCTGAAATCTGTTCTTCTGTCAAAGCAAAGGTAAATTTCGTAAAGTAGTATTCAAATCCATCGTTGATCTAGTATCCAGTCCCACGATAGCAGCAATCAGCATTCCACCTTTAACAACAATTTTTTCACTATATTCTGATACGGACAATCTTTCCAGAAAACGCTCAAACATATAATTTTGCAAAACAACCTGGGCTGCAATATTGTTGCTCTTTGCATAATTTTTAATTCTTCCTTTCAGACTCATTGCTTTGGAACTCATAACAATACCTCCATGTATCTTTTCAATACCTTTTCTACTCCAAATTGCGAAGCATATTCCGCTAATAGATTTAGGTCTTTATCTGCTGATGCAGCATAATTCTTTATAGCACTAATAACTGTTTCTTCATCCAATCTATTTCGAGAACGCAACAAATCACAAATAGTACGCTCTGCATTATAACAACGAACCTCGTTTCCCAATGTGGTTTTTCTGGTAATAGCACCTATCTGATGTAACTCTAGCTTTATATAATAACACACACATTCCTCTCTTAAAGGCTCGGAAAGTTTTGTATTGCTTGGAATTGTTACTGAATGGGTAAATGGTGTTCTTTCTGATAATCCATTTAAAAACAATGCTGTATCATGCGAAAATATAATTTTATCCGACCGTAACATTGGTGCTAGAATATAAATAGTACAAGTCAAAATGAGAATTCCTTATACAGTATTTCATGGTATGATGTATGTATGCACTGAAGGAGGAGCTCATTATGGCAAAGCACTATGATAAACAATTTAAAATTGATGCGGTTCAATATTACCATGACCACAAGGAGTTGGGATTGATAGGTTGTGCTTCAAATCTTGGTATCAGTCACCAATCTCTGTCTCGTTGGCAGAAAGAACTTCGAGAAACAGGCGATATTGAAAGCCGTGGCTCTGGTAATTATGCTTCTGATGAAGCAAAAGAAATCGCACGGTTAAAACGCGAATTACGGGATGCACAAGATGCACTTGATGTATTAAAAAAAGCCATCAACATTCTGGGAAAATGACAGAAGCCATTTATCTCGAAGTTGCTGAGAAGGCAGAAAACGCCCACAAGGCTCGACGCCAGGTTTCTGTCTCCGGAATGTTGAAATATCTTGGCGTTTCCCGTTCTGGCTATCATGCATGGATGAAACGTGTTCCTTCGAACACAGCCAAACGTCGTGAAGCTGTGAAAGCTCGTATTAAGGATATTTATGATGAATCCAAACAGAATTATGGTGCTCCGAAAATCACCAGGAAGTTACGTGAATCAGGAGAAATCATTTCTGAGCGAACAGTTGGTAAATATATGAAACAACTGGGTATTAAAGCCCAGTGGATCAAACCATGGACAATCACCACAAAAGATTCTGACTTCAGTAGTAAATTACAAAATATCCTTGATGAGCAATTCAATCCAGAACGTCCGAACGCCGTTTGGTGTTCTGATATTACCTATATTTGGACAATAGACGGATTTGTCTATTTGACCAGCATTATGGATTTATATTCCAGGAAAATCATTGCGTGGACACTTTCAAAAAGTTTGGAAGTATCCTGCGTGATTGAAACTATAAATAAAGTAAAAGCAAGACGCAACATTGAAGAGCCTTTAATTTTGCATTCAGACCGTGGCAGCCAATATGTATCCAAAGAATACAGACGTGTTACCGCCGATATGCAATGCAGCTATTCTAAAAAGGCTTATCCATGGGATAATGCATGTATTGAATCGTTCCATTCTTTGATTAAGCGCGAATGGTTGAATCGTTTTAAAATTCGTGA
>OGEC01000465.1_pt1 | contig 31624 bp, 27 predicted proteins | sample 1570551 | NCBI WGS metagenome assembly OGEC01 (sample SAMEA2582127, study PRJEB24529) | metagenome | biome: Human gut stool | place: China | collected 2011 | reverse complement strand
CCTCTCCCTTTGGGAGAGGTGGCATTGCGAAGCAATGACGGAGAGGGCAAGCCCGCTGGCGGAGGCGCTTATTCCGCGTAGTGCGCCAAAAACTGCTTGGTGCGCTCCTCCTGGGGGTGGTCGATGAGCTGGCGGGCCGGGCCTTCCTCCACCACGACGCCGCCGTCCATGAATAGGATGCGGTCGGCCACGTCGCGGGCGAAGTGCATCTCATGGGTGACGATGATCATGGTGGTCTTCCGGTCGGCGAGGTCCCGCAGGACACGGAGGACTTCGCCGGTCAGCTCCGGGTCAAGGGCGCTGGTGGGCTCATCGAAGCAGAGGATGTCCGGGTGGAGCGCCAGTGCGCGGGCGATGGCCACCCGCTGCTGCTGACCGCCGGAGAGCTGGTGGGGGTAGTGGCCTGCCCGCTCCGACAGGCCCATCTGGGCCAGCAGGTCACGGGCCTGTGCTTCCAGCTGGGCGTGGATGGCCTTTTTGTTGGCCTTGTAGCCGGGCTGCTCCTTCGCCAGAAGCTCCCCCGCCAGCATCACGTTTTCCAGCGCGGTGTACTGAGGGAAGAGGTTGAAGTTCTGGAACACGAGGCCGAAGTGGAGGCGCTTTTTCCGCACCTCGCTCTCCCGCTGGGTGGCAGGGTCGGCGGCGTCCCACATGGTCTCGCCGTTCACCTTGATGACGCCGGTGTCGGGACGCTCAAGGAAATTCAGGCAGCGCAGCAGCGTCGTCTTGCCCGAGCCGGACGAGCCGATGATGGCCAGCGCCTCGCCCTGTTCCAGTGTGAGCGAGATGTCCCTGAGAACCTTCGTCTCGCCGAAATTCTTCCCGATGCCGGAGGCTTCGAGTAATGCCATAATTCAGTATCCTCCTTAACAGCGGAAATAGTCCATCTTTTTCTCGGCCCAGTCCAGCAGCAGGGTGAGTGCGCCGACAAAGACGAGGAAGAAGATCGCGGTGGAGAACAGCGGCCAGATGAGGCCCTTGGCGCTGTACTCCTTCGCCATCATGATGATCTCCTTGTTGGCGATGACGTTCGCCAGCGAGGTATCCTTCACCAGCGTGATGACCTCGTTGCCCATCGGGGGCAGGATGCGCTTGACGACCTGCAGGAGCGTGACCTTGAAGAAGATCTGGCTCCTGGTCATGCCCAGCACCTGACCGGCCTCGGTCTGGCCTTTCGGTACATCCTCGATGCCGCCGCGGTAGATCTCAGAGAAGTAGCAGGCGTAGTTGATGGCGAAAGCCACCACCGCCGCCACCAGACGGCCCGAAGAGCCGGAGGGCCAGGGGTTGGTCATGCCCAGCAGGCCGGGGCCGAGGTAGATGACGATGATCTGGAGCATCAGCGGCGTACCGCGGATGACCCACACGAAGGTCTTGACGACGCCCCGCAGCGGTGCGCACCGGCTCATGGAGCCAAAGGCCACCACAAGGCCCAGCGGCAGCGAAAACAGCAGGGTCAGAAAGAACAGCTCACAGTTGAGCGCGAATGCGCCGGTCAGACGCTCCAAAATCACAGTCACAGAATCACTACACCTATCCGTTTATAATGTAAGTTACTCAGCCAGAGTCAGGCCGTACTTGTCGGCCAGAGCCTGCATGGTGCCGTCAGCCTTCAGCTCGTCGAATGCATTGTCCACAGCCTCGGCCGCGTCGCTGCCCTTGCGGAAGGCCACGCCGTACTCCTCGACGTTCAGCTCATCCACCATCTTGAGGTTTGCGTAGTCGGTCCCCTCGCCGATCATGGCAGAGGCCAGAGTCAGGTCGAGGACGGCGGCGTCAGCGGTACCGGCGGCGACTTCCATCAGGCAGTCGGTCTGAACATCCTTGGAGATGAAATCAGCCTGAGACAGGTCGGCGTTCTCGGTGATGGTGGTCTCACCGGCAGAGCCGGCCTCGGCCACCACGGTCTTGCCGATGAGGTCGGCGGTGGAGGTGTAGTCGGTGCCGTCCTTCACCACGACGACCTGGGCGTTCTTGACGTAGGGCTTGGTGCAGGCCATGTTCTCCTCGCGGTCATCGGTGAGGGTCAGGCCATTCCAGATGCAGTCGATGCTCTTTGCGGCCAGCTCGGTCTCCTTGGTGTCCCAGTTGATCTCCACGAACTCCGGCTCAACGCCCAGCTTTTTGCAGACGGCGGTGGCCAGCTCGGTATCGAAACCGGTGAAGCTGCCGTCTGCGTCGGTGTAGTTCATCGGCTCATAGACGGTGTAGCCGATGACCATCTTGCCGTTGGACCGGATGTAAGCCAGGTCGCTGTCAGCGGCCGCGGAGCTTGCCGGGGCGGCAGAGGCGGCGGCAGAAGAAGCAGCCGTGGAAGTGGATGCAGAACCGCCGCAGGCGGCAAGGCTCAGTGCCATCGCACCGGCCAGAAAAGCAGATACCAGACGTTTCATATACAAATTCCTCCCTCAGATTCAGCAGAAGCGGCGCTTCGTTTTACCGCTTTACCATGCTAAATTGTTAAACTGTGACTATAGAATAGCGCGTTTTGCCCTGTTTGGCAAGAGGAAAATCGATTTTTTTGCGTTTTGACGGTTTCCTCCTGTATTCAAGGGAGGGACATAGGAAAATTGAACAAAGCCGTGCCTTTCCGGCACGGCTGCGGCTCACGGGCAGGCTGTCCTTCGTACAACCTCTCAGGCGCTTCGCGCCAGCTCCCCTAGTAGGGGAGCCATTGGCAGGCCGGGCAACTCTGTGCTGACCGCTGGAAGCTCAATATGGCATAAAATATAGTGCCCTGCTGCAGAGATTCACAGCAGCTTGACAAGGTGCTCTTGTCTAGAAGTTGCTGCCCTCTGTAGCAGGGCACTACTGTTTACGATAAAAACAAACTTTGCTCGTCCCGCGTGGGCCTGACCGGCACGCCAGTGCCTCTCCCTATGGGAGAGGTGGCTGCGAAGCAGACGGAGAGGGCTAGGACGCTGCCGCAAAAAGCGTCAGCTTCTCCCCGGGATGTCGCCTACCATGATGACGAAGAGCCTGGGTTTGCCATTCTCATCCTTCCACCTTCCGAAGCCGACCCGGTAGCTGGATGCAAGGAATCCGGGCTTGTGCCAAGTATTCCCATCCGGTTCCGGCAGTACCAGTCTGTAGTCGTTACAGAGGTCGATGGCCTGCTTGACGGGGTCGTCCGAGCCTCTGTCCGCTCCATTGTAGAAGATGACCTGTTTGTTGGCGGTGCCGGGGGTGATGCCGATGGTATCCAAGAGAGCTTTGCGAGACTGAGAGCCGCCATAGACGAAAGTCGCTCTCAAGCCGTTAATGCTTCCCTCCCCAGAGCTCACCTGTGTGTACCTCTCCGCCGCCTCACTCAGCTGCGGGTCGGCCTCGCAGGTGATGTTCTTACCATGCCGCACATTTATGATGTCTGCCAGAGCCTCGGCCCGGAGGGTGTCCTCCGGCTTATCGCCCGGCTTATCGCCGCAGCCGGTGAGCAGGGCCAGCGTCATCACGCCAGCAAGGGCAAGGGCAAACAGCTTTTTCAATTTCATCGTCGTTTCCTCCTGTGTCAGTTCTGCGGGGTATTGACGGTGGCGTTTGTTCGCAGTGCGAGGTAATAGCGGCGGCCGTCACTCTTCTTGCCCGTCATTGTAAAGGCTATGGCTTGCAGAGGAGTGCCTGACGACGGATCATACCTGCCAAACCCTACCATAGCGCATTGCTTCATACTCTCCGCCTGCGCCAGCGCACTCTGGCACGGCTTCACTTCTCCATACCAAAGATGAACACTGCCTGTCACCAGATAGTCCTTCAATTCATTTTTAATGATGTTCCGTGCCTCCTCGGTCAGCCCACCCTTTTCATCCTTCAGCCAGTCCGGCTGGAACTGCCGTGCGATGACCTTGAGCTTTTTGTCCAGCGTCTCGTCCTTCTGATCGTTAAATTGTCCTCTCCTGTACCGGAAATACTCTTCCACCTGCTTGGCTTGGGAGCTGCTGTCCGAGCAGCCGGTGAGCAGGGCCAGCGCCATCACGCCCGCAAGGGCAAGGAGTCGTTTTGCAGTTTTCATCGTCGCTACCTCCAATCGTGGGGTGTGTTTCGGTGATTTTATTATACCATACCCCCCCCCCCCCCCCGCAAGTGCGATTCATGCAGATTTCAGGCCCTTTCGCGCAAATTTGACCGCAGACCGCACCGTTCCGGCAGGGGTTTTGCTGTATTTGTACAAAAGAAAAAACACCCTCGCTCCTTCCCTTCTCGCTTTTTGCAGATTTCAGGGAAGAAACACAGGTGTTTCCTTGCTATTTGTCGAAGCTTGTGATATGCTATAGGTGCTGCTCGTAAAAGCAGCGGGCGCTGCAAACAACGGCAGGCGGTCAGCCACACTTCCGCAAAGGGGGTGGGCATATGCCGATTACTTTGACGTTTCATCTTTTCGGATGTGTTTTTACGATCAGAGTAAAACGCGAAAACCGCCACCGGGCAGGGTGACGGTTTTCACATTGAAAATCTAATCTCTTGAACCGGGCTGACCGCTTGTCGCAGCGCCCTTTCTATTATTAGTATAACAACTCTCCCTCCCGATGTCAAGTCAGGAGGGATTTTTTCTGTCACAGCGACGCATTCTCAAACGCATCCCCTGCGGCCTTTTGCAAAGCGTCGATGGAGATGGTGCAGAGGGCCGCGAGGTCGGCGTCCGAGCCGTCGGCGGGGATTTCCGCCGCCTCTTTCTCCGTCTTTCCCTTGAGGTAGCTGCAATAGCCCGCGCTGTGCTCGTACCACTCCTTGCCGAGGCTGGATGCGTTCCGCATCCCGTAGCTGTCGCCCAGCTCAAGCTTGGAGCGGACGGTGTCCGGGGCGGTGACGCCGCCGTCTGCCGCGATGGTCAGTGCAGGCTCTGCCATGTCGCCGATGGCGCTGGTCACACGGCCATCAGCATCCAGCGTCAGGGCCACGACGGTAAGGTCAACTTCTGCGTTCACATCCTTGTCGTCGGTGGCGGTGATGTCCGAAGAGGCATTCTCCGCCTCCACGCCGAGGCTCACCCGGTCGCCCTTCGCCGCGCCGAGGGCGGACGCGTTCGTGCAGGCTTTCGCCACGGCGTCGCGGTACTTATCCACCCGGATGGTGCAGCCGGACAGCAGGTCGGCGTCCACAGCCTTGCCGTCCTTATCCGTTTCCAGCATGGATGCCTGCTCGGGCGTCATGCCGGTGAGGTAGTCGGCGAAGTCATCGGCCTGCTCGGCCCAGCCCTTTTTCAGCGAAGATGCCGCTGCCAGCGGGTAGTCGCCCCCTTTCTGGCGCTTGGTGCGGTAGTCGGTGGGCATGGTGACGACGCCTTTGCCGTCGGCGGTAACTTCCACTTCCAGCTCATCCAGCATCACGTCGGCCAGCTTGCCGTCTCCGTCCAGCAGGACGGCGGCGGCGATGGTATGGATGGTGCCGGTACGGGCCTCGTCGGAGGCCTCGGTCAGGATGCCGAGGCCGGTCTTCCAGCCGCCGGTCTGGGTGGTGCTGGCGCTGCCGGACGAGCCGGACATGGCGTTCGAGCTGCTCATGCTGCCGGAATCGCTGCTGCCTTTGCGGCAGCCGGACAGCAGCAGTGCCGCCGCCACGGCACAGCTCAGAAGAGCTTTTTGTCTCTGTGTCATAAGCGTTACGCTCCCTTTCATCTCTTTGGGAGTAGTATAGCCCGACACAGCGCCAATCATGCACGTTTGCTCTGAGACCGACGTGTTATCTGGCGAAGTTCCAAAATAATGACACAGCAACGCTGTAAAACAAACTTCGCCAGAGTGGCGAACTTCGGGTCAGCTGGCGAAGTTCGAACTTCGCCAATCAGGGGAGCTTCGCCAGGTTGGCGAACATCCAATATTAAACGATATATCGTTTATTTTATAGAACTTCGCCACTTATTCTACCGCAGTATCCCTCACATCAGCGGGCTCAACAGGCGGAGCACACTGTCCAGCAGCGTCCCGGCCAGCGAGGTGCGGCAGTCGGCCAGCTGCACTTCCCGGCACTCCGGCAGGGTGCGGAGCACATCGTCCCGCAGAGCAATGACCTGACTGTTATAGAGCAGCAGCGCCCCGCACTCAAAGTGGAGGAAGAGGCTGCGGTAATCCATGTTGATGCTGCCCACCACGGCGGCGCGGTCGTCGCTGACGTAGCACTTGGCGTGGAGGAAGCCGGGCGTGAACTCGTAGATGCGCACCCCCGCCCGGAGCAGCGGCACATAATAGGAGCGGGTCAGCCGGAAGACGAGCTTCTTATCCGGGATGCCCGGCAGCACCAGCCGGACGTCCACGCCCCGCTTTGCCGCCGCCTTGAGGGCTTCCAGCATGGTCTCCCCCACCGCGAAGTAGGGCGTATAGATATAGACATACCGCTGGGCCTGATTGATGATATTCAGGTAGACCGTCTCGGCCAGAGCCTCTTCGTCCAGCGGGCTGTCCCCGTAGGGCTGTATCACTCCGTCCGACTGGGCAGACAGGGCCTCAGCCTGAGGCATAAAGGGCGCATAATCCTCCTCGCTGGGGCGGAAGGCGTTCCAGTGGTCGAGGAACATCACCGTGAAGTTCCAGACCGCCGCGCCCTCGGTGCGGAGGGCTGCGTCCTTCCAGTAGCCGAACCTCTCTTCTTCATTGATATACTCGTCGGCCAGATTGATGCCGCCCGTATAGGCTGTATTTCCGTCCACCACCACGATCTTCCGGTGGTCACGGTGATTCATGACCAGCGACACCAGCGGCACCACCGGGTTGAACGGGATGCAGCGGATATGCGCCCGCTCCATCTTTACCACGAAATCGGACGGCAGACCCAGCAGACTGCCAAAATCGTCGTAGATGAGCCGGACATCCACCCCCTGCGCCGCCTTGCGGACGAGGATGTCCTCTACCCCCTTCCACATCTTGCCGGTGCGGACGATGAAGAACTCGAGGAAGATGAACCGCTCTGCCTTTTCGAGGTCGGCCAGCAGGTCAGGGTACATGGCCTCACCGCAGGGGTAGTATTTTGCGGTGGAGTTTTTCCATGCGGGGTATGGCCCGTACTCCGAAACATACCGGCTCAGTCCCCTGCTGGCGGGATCGAGGGCGTCGGTCTGGCCCGGCTGCTGGGCGAGGTCGGCGGTGTGCTGGCGCTCCACCGCCTGCATCCGCTGGCGCATCCGCTTGGCGGGGGCCTTGTTGCCGAAGGCCAGATAGAGCGCACCGCCCAGCAGCGGCATCATGCCGATGAGGACGAGCCAGATGATCTTATAGTCGCTGTTCTCGTCCTTCCGCACGAGGTAGAGGGTGATGAAGAGGCTGAGGACGTTCAGCCCCGCATTCACCCACACCTTTCCGGCGGTGAGGGAGAAGAAGGCCCAGAGCAGCCAGCATATCTGCAGCAAAACAAGGGCCACTGTGACCGTGGCCCTGTTGATGACACGATTGAAGAACCGGACGACCGGCAGCCGAAAGAACATCTGCGCCTCCCCCGCTGCCCTTCGGCAGCATTTTTATGGGAATAGTATAGCGCAGAGATGCGGAGATTTCAAGCTCAGGCGTCCGCGTCCTCGAAGCCCACCATAAGGCCGCCCAGCTCAGCGTAGTAGCTGCACAGGCCGCCGCACTCGGTCACCCGCACCTGTGCGCCCTCGAAGACAGCCCGCACCATATGCATCAGGCGCTCGGCGGCGGCGGGGTTGCCGCAGTGGGCAATGATGACCTTGCCGTTCGTGTAGCCGTGGCCTTTGAGCTCCAGCACGATGCGCTCGAGAGCGCCGTGCTCGCCGCGGGTCTTGCAGAGGACGTCCAGTTCGCCCACATCGCTGGCCTTGCCGATGACCCGGATGTTGAGCATCCGCGCCACAGCAGCCACAGTGGGCTTTATGCGGCCATTCCGGGCCAGATTCGCCAGCGATTCCAGCGAGAACAGCAGATGGGTGTGGTGACGGTAGCGCAGCATCTCTTCGCACACGTCGTCAAACGCCATCCCCTCGGCCAGCAGGTCGCGGATGTGCTCTGCCAGAAGCACCAGTTCCGGGCCGGCAGACAGGCTGTCCAGCACAAAGACCTGAGCACCCGGGTGCTCTGCCTGATACTCCTCTGCGGCCAGCTGGGCGGCGTTGCAGCTGCCCGACAGGGTGCCGGTGATGGTGATGGCATAAATTTCATCTGCGCCCTCATAAGCCTCCAGCCAGTCGCCGATGTTGGGGCAGGAGGTGCTGGTCTTGCCCTTATAGGTGCGCAGGGTAGTCGCCATCTCCACGGCGTCCAGCGTGCCGTCGTCGAGGTATTCCCTCTCGTCGGTCACGATCTTCAGAGGCACAGAAGCAAAATCAATGCCGTCCAGCTGATACAGGCTGGCAGAAGAGTCCACAACGATTCGTTTCATCTCATCTATCTCCATTCCGGCGGGTGTCCGCCGCTTTTTTTACGTTCGGTGAGTCCACTATATCAGTTTTTCAAAAACCTGTCAAGCGATTTGTAAAATTCTTAATATTGTTTTCATAAACGGTTGACCCCGACTCAAAAATGCGATATACTACCACCATGAATCAGGAAATGAAACGCCGTGTCACGGCCTGCGCCGCCGGGTTTTCCCTGCCGCGCTACCGGGAGCTGCCCTCCGTGGGGCTGTATCTCGACCAGACCGTGCAGCTCGTCAACAGCTGCTTCCGGGGCTTCCCCGGGGTGGAGCTCACCCCCTCCATGGTGAGCAACTACGTCAAGAAAGGAGTCATCTCCCACCCCGTCAAAAAGAAGTATTCCCGCGAACAGCTGGCTTCTCTCATCTATATCGTATTGTCTAAAAATGTCCTCTCGCTGGAAAACATCGACACCCTGTTCCAGATGCAGCGGGCTCACTGCACCGCCGCCGAAGCCTACGACTACTTCTGCGACGAGGTGGAGAACTGCCTGCCCTACATCTTCGGTGCCAGCAGCACCATCTGCGGCCTCGACCCGGATGCCGACGACGAAAAGCGTCTGCTGCGCGGCACCATCGTCGCCGCCGTGAACAAGATGTACCTCGACTGCTGCTTCGTCGCCATGCGGCAGGAGGAAGCGCTCTGGCCGGGGATACTGAGCGACCTCGAATAAAAAGAAAAACGTCTGTACCTCCAAACGAAGTACAGACGTTTTTCTTATGCTCTGATTTTAGGTATCCTGCAGCTCCCCACGGCTTGCGGCCTTGAGGTAAGCGAAGATGAAGCCGTCGAGGTCGCCGTCCATGACAGCGTCCACGTTGCCGGTCTCGTAGTTGGTGCGGTGGTCCTTGACCATCGTGTAGGGCATAAAGACGTAGGAGCGGATCTGGTGGCCCCATGCGATCTCGTTCTGGACGCCCTTGATGTCGTCGATCTTATCCATGTGCTGCTGCTTGGCGATCTGGTACAGCTTTGCCTTCAGCATTTCCATCGCGTAGTCGCGGTTCTGGAACTGGCTGCGCTGGGTCTGGCAGCTGACCACGATGCCGGTGGGCTTATGGATGAGTCGGACAGCGGAAGAAGTCTTGTTGATGTGCTGGCCGCCGGCACCGGAGGAGCGGTAGACCTGCATCTCGATGTCCTCGGGGCGGATGTCCACCTGGATGGTGTTGTCCAGCTCGGGCATGACTTCCAGAGAGGCAAAGCTGGTCTGACGGCGGGCGTTGGCGTCAAAGGGAGAGACGCGCACCAGACGGTGGACGCCGTTCTCGCTCTTGAGCAGGCCGTAGGCGTTGGCACCCTTGACCATCATGGAAGCGCTCTTCATGCCGGCCTCGTCGCCGTCCTGATAGTCCAGCACCTCGACGGTCATGCCGTGAGCCTGCGCCCACTTGTTGTACATACGGTAGAGCATCTCGGCCCAGTCCTGTGCCTCGGTGCCGCCGGTGCCTGCGTGGAAGGTCAGGATGGCGTTGCTGTGGTCGTACTCACCGTTCAGCATGGTCATCAGCTGCAGCTCGTCCACAGCCTTGCCCACGGCGTTGACGGCCTCTTCGGCCTCCGGCACCATCTCGGGGTCGTACTCCTCGTCCAGCATGACCAGCATGGTCTCGGCGTCATCGTACAGGCCCTGCAGCTTCTCGAAGCGGCTCAGCTTGCCCTTCAGGTCGCCCACCTCGTCGAAGACCTTCTTGCTCAGCTCAGCGTCGTCGTAGAAGCCGGGGCGGGACATGGTGTGCTCCAGCTCCTGCACGCGCTTGCGGGAAGCGTCGATGGCCAGCGCCTCCTCCAAGTCCTTTACAGCGGTGTGGTATTCAGCCAGCTGTACTTTCAGTTCATCAGTGGTGATCATCGTTTTATTCCTCTCGTCTCAAAGAACAGGAGCAGCCTCTTCATCATCAGCCACGCACACGGGCAGGCCCGTCTTAGTACAACCTCTCAGTCTCGCTGGCGCTCGACAGCTCCCCTGGTAGGGGAGCCTCTGGCGAAACCGTTCACTTTGCGGGGACTGCCAAAGCCTCCCCTACCAGGGGAGGTGGCACGCCGTAGGCGTGACGGAGAGGTTGTACGAAGGAAAGCCTGCCCGAGGACTCGGCCAATGACGGAGAGATTTACTCCCAAAAGATACAGTTTATACACAGATACTTCATTAGTATACCCAGAATCCATGATAAAGTAAAGAGGAAAAAATACCATTGTGCTGGAAATTTGAAGATTTCCGCCTTTTCTTTTCCGCATTTTAAGTGTATAATACTGATAAACTACCCTATTCATTGGAGGATGTTATGCCAAAATACTATGGCTGTCCGTGTGAGGGCTGCGGCAAGCCCCTCACACTTCAGGATGACATCGTGGTCTGCCCCGACTGCGGCGCGCCTTATCACCGCGTCTGCTACGAGAAGCTGGGCCAGTGCATCCACCGCCCCGCCCACGCCGCCGGCTGCGAGTGGAAGTTCCCCTACGAGGAGAGCCAGCTCCGCACCTGTCCGTCCTGCGGCGAGCGCACCCTGCGGGACGAGGAAACCTGCCGCTGCTGCGGTGCTGTGCTTCCCCCCGAGGGGCAGGAGCCTCCTTCTTCCCGCGGCAGCGGCGAAGAGACTTTCGACTACTCCCAGATGTACCGTCAGTTCGGCACTTCCGCCGACCCGGAGAAGGCGTTTTTTGAGGACGCCTTCGGCAAAGAGGCCAAGATGGACGGCATCGCCCGTCAGGACTGGCTGGACTATATCGGCCCCGCCGCCCCCGCTTACCTCGCCGCTTACAGCCGGATGCAGCTCCAGAAGAGCAAGGTATCCATGAGCTTTTCGGCCCTGCTGTTCGGCCCCTTCTACTTCTTCTACCGCAAGGCGTGGAAGCCGGCCTTCGGCTTTCTGGCCGCTGAGCTTCTGCTGGCAGCGCCCACCTTTATCGAGCTGCTGCAGCTCTCCGGCAGCGCCCTCGCCCCCGCCATGAGCGCTTCGGCTCTGACGGTATTTGCCCGGGTCTGCTCTGTCCTCAGCTTCGTGCTGATGCTGGTGCGCGGTATGTACGGCAAGTGGCTCTACCGCAAAAGCGCCGCCGACCACATCCGCCGCATCCAGTCCGAGTTCCCCGACGCCCGGCAGCGTCAGGCCGTGCTCCGCGCCCAGGGAGGCGTCAGCTTCGGCGCGGTCTTCCTCTGCGGCCTGCTCCTGAGTGTCTGCGGCAGTGCGTTCACCCTGCTGCTCGGCCCGGATCTGCAGGCCATCCTCAACGCTTTCTATGGCTGATGCACCCAGACGTAAATCTGAACGTGAAGGAGTTTGAACCATGAAAAAAATCACCAAGGCAGTCATCCCCGCCGCTGGTCTTGGCACCCGCGTGCTGCCCGCCACCAAGGCGATGCCCAAAGGAATGCTCCCCCTCGTGGACAAACCCGCCATCCAGTATCTGGTGGAGGAGGCCGTCCGCTCCGGCATCACCGACATCCTTATCATCGTGAGCCGCAATCAGGACATCATTCAGGACCACTTTGACCGCAGCCCTGAGCTGGAAGCAAAGCTTGCCGCTCCCGGCAAGGAGAAGATGCTGGAAGAGTGCCTCGGCATCTCCGATCTGGCCAACATCTTCTTCGTCCGCCAGCAGCAGACCCTCGGCCTCGGCCACGCTGTCAGCATGGCCAAGCCCTTCACCGGCGACGACCCCTTCGTGGTCATCTACGGTGACGACGTCATCTGGGGCGAGGACCCGGTCTGCGCCCAGCTCATCCGCGCCTACGAGGAGTTCGGCCGTCCGGCTGCCGGCGTGTCCGCCGTGCCTTGGGCCGACGTGAGCCGTTATTGCAGCCTCAAGACCACCCCCATCCACGACAATTACTTCTTTGTGGACGATATGATCGAGAAGCCCAAGAAGGGTCAGGAGTTCAGCAACTACTCCATTCTGGGCCGTGTGCTGCTGACCCCGGAGATCTACGACATCCTCGCCGGGACCAAGCCCGGTGCCGGCGGCGAGATCCAGCTGACCGACGCCATGGCCGAGTATGCCCGCAGCTACGGCGGCATGACGGCTGTGGAGTTCACCGGCAAGCACTACGACATGGGCAACAAGCTCAAGGTCGCTGAGGCACAGGTGGAGCTGGCCCTGCAGCACCCCGAGATCGGCGAGGCGTTCCGCGCCTACCTGAAAGAGTTCTGCAAGACGCTGTGACCCTCTCAGTCACCTTCGGTGACAGCTCTCCCAAAGGGAGAGCCTTTGGCAGACCGGGTCACTTTCACCTGACTGCTAGAAGTTTCAAATAACATAAAAGATAGTGCCCTGCTACAGAGATTCACAGCAGCTTGACAAGGTTCTTTTGTCTAGAAGCCGCTGCCCTTTATAGCAGGGCACTACTGTTTCCGACAAAATCAAACTTTGCTCGTCCAGCGTGGGCCTGACCGGCCTGCCAAGGCCTCTCCCCATGGGAGAGGTGGCATTGCGAAGCAATGACGGAGAGGGCTAAAAAGCGCCCTCACCTTGTCATCGGTGAGGGCGCTTTGCTGATCGCTGATTATTTTGATTGGGTTGATTATCTCAGATTAGTCGCTGACGTAGGGCATCAGAGCAACGTGACGAGCACGCTTGATAGCCACGGTCAGTGCGCGCTGATGGAAAGCGCAGGTGCCGGTAACACGGCGGGGAATGATCTTTGCACGCTCAGAGACGTACTTACGCAGACGGGGAACGTCCTTGTAATCGATGGTGTCGATGCGATCGACACAGAAGCTGCAAACCTTCTTGCGGCCGCGACGCATGGGGCGTGCGGGACGAGAGCCTTCGGTTCTTTCAAAAGCCATTGCTTATTACCTCCTGTTGGATTTTTACGGTTAAAACACCGGTTCGGGAATCAGAACGGCAGGTCGTCGCTGTCGTCGATGACGGCGAAGTCATCTGCATTGCCGGCGGAATAGCTGGGAGCTGCCTCCACAGCAGCCGGACGGGCAGGGGCTGCGTTCTGGTAGGACGGAGCAGCATTCTGATAGCTGCCGCCGCCCTGATTGCTGCCATTCGATTTGGAGCCAGCAAAGTTGACGTTGTTTGCCACGACCTCCACAGCGGTGCGGTTGTTTCCGTTCTTGTCCTGATACTGGCGGGTCTGGAGACTGCCCTCGATGGCGATCAGACTGCCCTTCTGGAAATACTTGGAGACGAACTCTGCCTGCTGACGCCATGCGACGATGTCGATGAAATCGGCCTGACGCTGCTCGCCCTGACGGGCAAAGTTGCGGTCACACGCAATGCGGAAGCTGCACACATTGGTGCCGCTCTGGGTGGTGCGAAGCTCGGGATCCGCCACGAGACGGCCCATGATCGCTACAACATTCAACATAATACGGACTCCTTTTTCGTCACGAAAAGATTACTCCTCGTGGGCAACGATCAGGCTGCGCATAACGCCCTCAGTGATCTTGTACACACGGTCGAGCTCAGCGGGGAAGCTGGGGTCAGCAGTGAAGTTGATCACGGTGTAGACGCCTTCCTCCTCATCGTTGATGGGGTAGGCCAGACGGCGCTTGCCCCACTCATCGATGGAATCGATGGTACCGTTAGCCTCGATCAGGGACTTGAACTTACCGATGAGAGCGGAAGAAGCCTCCTCGTCGAGAGCAGCGCTGGTAATCAGCATGGTTTCGTACTTTGCCATTTTGTAGCACCTCCTTTTGGACTTAAGGGCCTCAAGAATACGAGGCCAAGGGTACACAGCCGGCGCGGCGTCGCGCGGACTGTGCGGCGTGTCTGTTCAGACAGCAACTTATTATAGCAAGCACCGCAAAAATTGTCAAGCCCTCCCGCAGGATTTTTTTCGTATTTTTGAGCGCACGACAGCAAAATCTCCCCCATCATTCTTTTTATGCTTTTCCAGCATATCCATCATATCTATTTTGTATGGCGTCCTTAGCCATTCCAAGCTGATTTTCCTTTGCATTTCACCGAAAGAGGGACTATAATAAAAGGAGAACTATAATAAAAGATGTTCTTCTCCCCTTCTGTCTTCGTGCGCGGCGCATGGCAGGGCTTACGGGGGAGCGGGACGACTGCTAACGTCAAAGGAAGGATCGCCTATGTATTCCATCTTTCGGAATCTCGCCCTCATCCTCATCAGCGCCAAGTTCTTCGCGCTGCTCGCCCGCAAATGCCGGGCGCCGCAGGTGGTGGGTGAGATCATCGCAGGTCTTATCATCGGTCCCTGTCTGCTGAACTTCGTCCAGCCCAGCGACTCCATCGCCATTTTTGCTGAGATAGGCGTCGTGCTGCTGATGTTCACCACAGGCCTCGGCACCAACCTTCAGGAGCTGATGCGGGCCGGCCCCATCGCCACCCTCATCGCCTGCGTGGGTGTGGCCGTGCCTCTGGCGGGCGGCACCCTGCTCTACAGCCTCTTCTACGGCTTTGCGGCGGTGGGCAGCCCGGAGTTTTATCGGGCGCTCTTCATCGGCACCATCATGACGGCCACCAGCGTCTCCATCACCGTGGCCACCCTGCAGGAGCTGGGCAAGCTCAAGAGCTTCCTCGGCACCACCATCGTCAGCGCAGCCGTCATTGATGATGTCATCGGCATCGTGGTGCTCACCTGTGTGCTGGGTGCCAGCGGCGGCGCAGACACCAGCCTCGTCGATGTGCTGATGGACACCGTCCTCTTCTTCATCGCAGCCATCGTCATCGGCCTCATCATCCACAAGGCCATGCTCTGGCTGGATCATCGCAACCCCCACACCCAGCGCATCACCATCGTCAGCCTCGCCTTCTGCTTTGCCATGGTCTACATCGCGGAGCAGTATTTCGGCATCGCGGACATCACGGGCGCTTACATCGCGGGCATCGTGCTCTGCTCCCTTGAGGATGCGCCCTACATCGAGCGCCGGGTGGACATCAGCAGCTACACCCTCTTCGCCCCCGTCTTCTTCGCCAGCATCGGCCTCAAGACCGACATCAGCGGCCTGACGCCCACCATCCTGCTGTTCAGCGCCTGCTTCGTGGTGGTGGCCCTGCTCACCAAGATCATCGGCTGCGGTCTGGCCGCGAAGCTCTGCCGGTTCAGCTGGCCGGACTCCCTCAAGGTAGGCGTCGGCATGATGACCCGCGGCGAGGTGGCCCTCATCGTGGCCCAGAAGGGCCTCGGCGTGGGGGTGGTGGACTCCGTCTTCTTCACCGCCGTCATCCTCCTCATCGTCGTGTCCTCTATCGTGACGCCGCTGGCGCTGAAGGGGCTGTTTGCGAAGGGTTAGGCACTGAGCGAAGGCCTCTCCCTTTGGGAGAGGTGTCACCGAAGGTGACGGAGAGGGCAAGCTCGTCTCCCAAGAGCATCCACACAGCGATACGCACCGGCTTTTGTCAGAGCGATGCTATCGCTGTGTTTTTGTTTTTCTGTAGCATCCTTGCCCTCTCAGGCGCTTCGCTCGCCAAGGCCGGGTTGCGGCACCCAGCGTCTGCTTCGCTGTCGCTTGCATCCTGCTGGCCGCTGCCCCAACAGCTCCTCCCTGTTTCCGCCGCTGGCGGCGGTCGTCGCCGTTGCCCCCAAAGGGAGAGCCCTTGGCAGACCGGGCCACTTTCCGCTGACCGCTGGAAGCTCAATATAACGTAAAAGATAGTGCCCTGCTATAGAGGGCAGCAGCTTCGGGACAATATCTCTTGTCAAGCTGTTGTGAATCTCTGTAGCAGGGCACTACTGTTTTCGGATAGAGTAAGCTTTGCTCGTCCCGCGTGGGCCTGACCGGCACGCCAGTGGCTCCCCCTCTGGGGGAGCTGGCATCGCGCAGCGATGACTGAGAGGGCTAGGACGCTGACGAGGAGCCAGTACCTCTCCCTATGGGAGAGGTGGCATCGCGCAGCGATGACGGAGAGGTTTTCACCAAAAAGCCCCCTCTTCCGAATGGAAGAGGGGGCTTTCTGTTTATCTTACTGATTTTCTTCTAAAACTCAAACGACCTGAATGCGGCCTGCGCCGTACGGATTCTCGTAGTTCAGCAGGTAGCCCGGATAGCTTGCCAGCGGGCTGTTGGCGCTGCTCAGGACAGGCACATCGTTCACAGCATCGAAGATCATGGCGTAGGTGGACATGACGAGGTAGTCCTCAGAGACATAGTCCTTGATGAGCTCTGCGCCGTCGAACATGGCGAAGCCATCGCCCAGATTGCGCAGGGTGTAGTTCATGCCGGCCAGCGCATAGGTGCGGTTCAGGTCCAGCGGCTCGTAAGCGCCGGTCTTCTTGTTGTAGATGCGCACGTTCTGGACGCGGGGCGTGCCGGTGGCGCTGCCCATCCAGACATTCTTGTCGTCGGTGAGGACGGTGTTGGGGATGTCGGTGTGGATCTCGTAGGTCGCACCGGCAACATGCAGGAAGCCGCCGTTCTCCTTGCCCTCCGGGCCGACGAAGCGGGCGCCGAACTCCAGAGCATCCTGGATCTGCTTGCCGGTAACAGACATCAGGCAGGCCACGTTGCCGAAGGGGCTGACCTGCTTGCAGGTCTTGAAGGTCCACTTGCCGGCGGCCACATCGGTGCGGATGCCGCCGCCGTTCATCATAGCGATGTCGCAGTCCAGCTGCTCGACCTCATTGAAGTAAGTATAGATGCCGTCGGCCACGAAGTCTCCGAGGTTGGTCTCGCCCATACGGATGCGGCGCTTGCCGGTAGCAGGGTCGTTGATGTAGAATTTGATGTCCGTGGTGGCGATCTGCTCGCCCAGCATAGTGTCCACATCGTTGATCCAGGCTTCTGCGGTAGCGGCCACAGCGGCGTCGGAGACATCAGCGGTGGAGATGAGCTCGGTGGTGATCGCGCCGTCCTCGGCGATGGTCATCTTACCGACGTTTGCCAGATAAGAGCCGGTCTGGGTCAGGGTGACAGGCTTGCCGGCTGCATCGTAGACCCGCTTGTTCTCCATGACGGTGTGAGAGTGGCCGTCGATGAAAGCGTCAAAGCCGGTGGTGTTGGCAATGACATCCTCACTGGTCCAGGGAGAGGAGGACGGGTCAACGCCCAGATGGCCCAGACCGATGATGATGTCTGCGCCCAGGGTCTTGGCCTTGTCAATGCCCTTCTGGACGGCGTCGTACAGCTTCCTGCCGTCGTCACCGCCCAGGATGTCGTAGATGTACTTGGTCTGCTTGGCGTTCATGAAGTAAGCAGGAGTGGACTTGGTGAAGGACTCGGGGGTCGTGATGCCCACGAATGCGATCCACTTGCCGCCTGCGGGGAACAGCTTGACAGCGGGCAGGACGCGCAGGCCGGTGCGCAGGTCCACCCAGTTGCAGGAGACATAGGGGAAGTCCGCTTCCTTGATGATGGCCTTTGCGCGGGCCATGCCGTAGTCGAACTCGTGGTTGCCCAGAGTGGCGATGTCGTAGCCAGCCTCGTTCATCAGCTCGATGATGGTAGCACCGTCGTCCATGGAGCCGTAGGCCGTACCCTGAATATGGTCGCCTGCGTCCACCAGCAGGACGGGCTTGCCCTCATCCACGTAGCCCTGCTTCATGGCAGCGATAGCGGCATAGGTCAGTTTGGGAGACTTGTTGTCGATGTAGGTGTGGACATCGTTGGTGTACAGGATGGTGACAGCGGCATCCTTGCCCGTCAGGAAACCGGCCGAAGCCTGAGGAACGGCAGCAGCCATGGCGGAGGCAGCGGCGGTGACACCGACAGCCTTCAGGAAATTGCGGCGAGAAATAAAGTGTTTCACGAAAAGGACCTCCTTTATGTTCCAGACCAGTTTTTGCGGCACAGTCTCTCTTCCGCCGTGCCGCATTCTTTGCTTTAAGCTTACCACAGAACCGCCGAAAGAGCAAGCGCAAAGATGGTCATTCTGCATAATAGTTTTCTTTATGAGTACGACTTTTTATGAAGTCTCGCGCAGATCAGCACAAAAGGCCGGGCCGCTGCTTCCTGCCTCAGGCTTGCAGCGACCCGGTCTTTTGTTTTGGGCGGTATCGTTCCGTCGTGAATATCGTCTTGTCAGATAGCGTTATACTGGCGCAGGAACTTCTCGAGGTCGGTGCCTTCGATCTTCTTCAGCGCCTCCTTCAGGGCGATGCGGCCCATAAGGGGCAGCTCCATGTCCGTGAGCTTCCGGCCATCCCGCAGCTTCACCGAGGCATCCACCAGCGCCCGGACGTCATAGGTGCTGCCCCAGACCTCCGGCACGCCCCGGTCGATGTTCAGCAGCCGGTACACCGCCTCCATGCCGGTGCGCATGGAGTATTCGGTGGTGAAGATGGTGTCCCGGCCGGTCTCGGCGAACTGACCGAGGAAGGCAAAGTTCACCGCATCCTTCGGCACGATGTCGGGGCGGTCGCCCTTCGCGCGGGGCATGAAGAAGGCGTCGATATAGGGCATCATGACCGGCACGGTGTTGGCGCTATGCTCGGCAAGCTCTGCGATGTCCTCCACCGGCACACCCAGATGGTAGAGCCACTCCATGCAGATCTCCCGGCCGGTGCAGTCCCGCATGGGCTTTTTGACGTAATCGCCGGGCTTATCGCTGAACAGGCCGTACACCCAGACGCAGAGCTGGTCTTTGGGCTGTGCGCGGAACTGCTGCTGGCGGTTCAGGGTCCAACTCAGCAGCCAGGCCGAATCCTTCACGGTGACGATGCCGCCGGTGACGGTGCGGCCGCTGAAGGGGTCGCGCTTGCAGATCCTCTGGATATACTGGGGGATCTTCTCATCCAGCGTCGTGATGGTGGCGCTTTCCCAGTTGCTCAGCTCCGGCTGGCTGCAGAACTTTTCCGGGTGGCCGAAGGAGTCGTCCAGTGCGGCGATGCGCTTCCAGAGGTCCCAGCCGTTGCCCGGCTTGATGGCGGGGTCGAAGCCCGCGGCCTTGTTCTGTGCGCCGACGGTGCAGCTCTCCACGCAGCCGCCGTTGGTGATAAAGAGCAGGTCGTCCTCGGTAAGGTCGATGGTCTCCACCGCGCCCTTGTGGTCCACCGTGATGCCCGCCGCCTGCTTTTTGCCCGGCTCGAGGCTGAACTGGACGTCCACGACCTTTGTGTCGTAGTAGAACTGGACGCCGTGGTCTTTCAGGTAGGTGACCATGGGCAGGATGATGGACTCGTACTGGTTATACCGGGTGAAGCGGAGGGCCGTGAAGTCGGGCAGACCGCCGATGTGGTGGATATACCGCTTGAGGTAGAGCTTCATCTCGAGGGCGCTGTGCCAGTTCTCGAAGGCGAACATGGTGCGCCAGTAGAGCCAGAAGTTGGAGTTGAGCACCTCATCGTCAAAAAAGTCGGTGATCTTTTTGTCCTCAAGCTGCTCGTCGGGGGTGAAGAAGAGCTTCATGATCTCCATGGCTCCCTTATCCGACAGGCCGAACTTGCCGTCGGTGTGGGCGTCCTTGCCCCGGTTCACGGTAGCGCGGCAGAGGGAGTAGTTGGGGTCGGCCTTGTTCAGCCAGTAATACTCGTCCAGCACACTGGCCCCCTCGGTCTCCAGCGAAGGGATGGAGCGGAGCAGATCCCACATGACCTCGAAGTGGTTGTCCATCTCACGGCCGCCCCGCATCACATAGCCGATGTCGTACTTGTGACCGTCGCAGGCACCGCCGGGCAGGGGGTCTTTTTCAAAAACGTGTACCCTCTCCCCCTTCATCTGACCGTCCCGCACCAGATAGCAGGCTGCCGTCAGGGCCGCCAGGCCGCTGCCGATGATATAAGCCGATTTGCGGTCCACGCCTTCGGGCTTGCGGGGCCGCGCAAAGGCTTCGTAATTGCCGCTGGAATAATACATAGACGTAACCTCCATTTTGTTCTGTACCGGCAGCACGTTCGGCTCCGGCTTGTTTGGTTCTGGCATCAGTATACCCCGCCGCCTCCCGCCCTACAACAAGCAAAACCGCCCAACTGCCGCAATTTTTGTCATACAGGCAGGTTTGCATAGAAAAAATCCGCTCCCAGCGTACCGGAGACGGATAAAAAGCTTTATGATGACTCAGAATGTCAGCCGCATCTGATGCCAGACCACATCGCCGTGGGTGGAGACGGAGACGCCCTCATCCACGAAGCCGAACTGCGCATAAAAGCCGATGAGCCGTTCCTTGCAGGTGAGCACGATGCCCTTGCGCCCGGCGGCTTTCGCGTCGGCGCAGACCTGCCGCAGCAGGCGGGAGGCGCAGCCCTCGTGCCGATGGGCCGGAGCGGTGACGACGCTGAATATCATCTGCCACCCACCCTTCGGCGTGTGGAGATGGGGGTCATCGTACATCTCATCGGTGAGGTCGGGCATATCGGTGACGAAGCCGTTGACGAAAGCTTTCACCTCGCCGCCCTCGTCCAGCAGCCAGAAACAGTCCGGGTAGACGGCCACACGCCCGGCGATGCTCTGCCGGGATGCCCCCTCAGCGGGCGGGTAGGACGCAGCTTCGATGTCGGCCAGTGTGTCCACGTCAGCGGGCCGTGCATGACGGATGCTCATGCTCTCCCCTCCTCAGGCTTTGGCGGCGGGAGCCACCTCAAAGTCGATCTTGCCCAGATTGACGTCGGCGCGAACGATGGTGATCATCATCCTGTCGCCGAGGCTCCAGGTCTTGCCGGAAGCGGGGTCGGTCAGGCGGACGCCCTCGGTCAGGCTGGTGCCGGAGGGAGTCAGGCTGGAGGCAGGCACGAAGCCCTCCACGCCGTTGTCCAGCTCGATGAAGAGGCCGCGCTGGGTCACGCCGGAGATGGTGCCCTCGTAGCACTCGCCCAGATGGCGGCGGGCATACTCGGCCTTGTAGCAGTCCTCGGCCTTCCGCTCGATCTGCATGGCGATGACCTCACGCTCGCTGGACTGCTTGGAGGCGCGCTCTGCGAAATCGGTGTAGCGGAGGATCATGGTCTCCTTCCCGGTACCCTTGAGCAGATCGGTCATGATGCGATGGATGGCCAGATCGGGGTAACGGCGGATGGGGCTGGTGAAGTGGGCGTAGTCCTTCAGCACCAGACCGTAGTGGCCCTTGGGCTTCTCTTCGTAGAGAGCCTTGGACATGCAGCGGAGCATGCCGGTGTTGATGATCTGCTCATAGGGGGTGCCGCGCACACCCTCGAGGATGGCGCTCAGTTCCTTGGGAGCGGGAACGTCCTTGGCGAAGTGGTCGTTGATGCCGCAGGCCTGCAGCAGAGCGTGCAGACGCTCCAGCTTCTCGGCGTTGGGCTCTTCATGGACGCGGTAGACGAAGGGGATCTGCTTGACGCGGGCAAAGTGGGCGGCGCACTGGTTGGCCAGCAGCATGAACTCCTCGATCATGCTCTCGCTCTCGCCGGAAGTGCGCTTCTTGACGTCGATACAACGGCCATTCTCGTCTAGGATGAGCTTGACTTCGCCGCTCTCGATGTCCATGCAGCCGCGCTCCCTGCGCAGGCGGGCGCGGTGGCCGTACAGCTCCTTCATGGCGGGCAGCTGGTCGATGACGTCGGCATACTTTGCCTTGATCTCGGCGTCGGCAGTACCGGCCAGCAGGGCGTTGATCTCGGAGTAGACACCCTTGACGCGGCTGCGGATGATGGACTTGACAAAGCGGTAATCCGTCAGATTCCCCTCCTTGTCCAGACGCATCAGGCAGGAGAAAGCCAGACGCAGCTCGTTCTCGTTCAGGCTGCAGATGCCGTTGGACAGGGCCTTGGGCAGCATCGGAACGACCTGATCTGCATAATAGACGCTGGTGGCGCGGCTGAACGCCTCGTTGTCCAGCTCGGTGCCGGGCTTGACGTAGTTGGAGACGTCGGCGATGTGGACGCCCAGCTCAAAGCCGCCGTCAGAGGTGCGGGTCAGGCTGATGGCGTCGTCGATGTCCTTGGTCTCGGCGCTGTCGATGGTGAAGATGGGCAGGGCGCGCAGGTCCATGCGGCCCTCGCAGTCCTTCTCGGAGACCTCTGCGCCCTCGAACTTCTTGGCCTCATCCCGCACTTTATCCGGGAAGCGGGTGCGGATGTCCTTTGCGTAAAGCAGAGCCTTGGCGCAGCGCTTGGCCTCGTCGGAGCTGCCGAAGCGCATGGCGACGCCCACGCGGTGGTCTTCCTGACGGCTGCCGCGGTTCAGGATCTCGACGGCTACCTTGTCGCCGTCCTTTGCGCCGCCCTCGCAGTCGCGGGCCAGCGGCATGGTGATGGCCGGGCAGTCGTCCGGCACGAAGCGCAGACGGCCCTCGACCCGGCGCACAGTGCCGACCAGGTCGTTCTTCTCGGTCAGGATGGCGAGGATAGCGCCCTCGTCGCTGCCCTCCACACGGGGATGCTCGAATTTCTCCACCAGCACATCGTCGCCGGGCATTGCGCCCTTGGTGAAGCGGCCGGGGATGAAGATGTCGCTGGTGCCGTCCTCCAGCATGACGAAGGCAAAGTTCTTGCCCAGCTTGACCACCTTGCACAGCAGAGCCTTGTCGGCACGGCCGGAGCGGACGGTAAAGAACACGCCCTGACGCTGGCAGACGACAGCCTCTCGCACCAGTTCGTCCAGAGCTTCCATCACCTTGCGGTCTGCGCCGCGCTCGCCGCCGAACTTCTGCTTCAGCTCTTTGACGGTGCAGGGCTGGTTCTGGATGGCATGTTCGATTTTATCGCGCATTGACATAAATTTTCTTTCTCCTTAACTACCATAGCCCGCCCTCCACCGGGGCGCGGCTTCTTCCCTCTTATCTCTTTTATAACAACAGATAGACACAAAAACAGCCCCGCTTTCATCACGGGGCTGCGGGCGCATGCTCAGGCCAGACGGCTTGCGAACACGCAGGCCAGGATGGCCACCACAAAGAAGATGATACCGGCGATGCGGGTCGCCTTTGCCAGCATCTGGTCCGCAGGGGTCAGACGGGCGTTGTTTGCGCCGTAAGCGCTGCCGTTGATGACACCAGCCAGACCCTGACCGTGGGTATGCTGCATCAGGGTGAGGGCAAAGATGACCACCGAGACGACGAGCAGAATGACGCCGCCGACGATTTCAATGACTGCCATGGATGAAAACGCTCCTTTTATTGTTAAATTTGGATAACAAACATACAAATACAAGTATATAGTAACATACCTCGGCCAAAAAAGCAAGCAGAAAAGCAAAACCATTCACTCCCCGGCGCTCAGTGCGTCGCACAGGCGGGCAAAGACGGCTGCGCTGGACACCTCCGGCTCTGTCTGGGCGTCCTGCATCACCACGATGGTCCAGCGGGGCTTTTCTGCCGGGTAAAAACCGGCGAACCAGTGGTTTTTCAGCTCTTCGCCGTCCCGGAACTGGCCGGTCTGGGCGGTGCCGGTCTTTCCGGCGGCAGTCCCCTCGGAGGGGGCGGCCTGCCGGCCCGTTCCCTCTGCCACGACGCCTGCCAGCAGCTCCTGCAGCTTTTCCGCCGTCTGCACCGGGAACACCCGCCGGGACGAGCTATGTGCCAGCGGCGTGAGCTCTTCGCCCGTCGTCTCGTCCACGGTACACTCCACGAAAAGCGGGGTGTGGTAGACGCCGCCCGCCGCAATGGTGTTCATCATCCCGGCCACCTGTAAGGGCGTCGCCAGAAGCTCCCCCTGTCCGAAGCAGAAGTTCGCAAACTGCCCCTCGTTTTCGAGTGTCTCCGCTTCGGGCAGAACGCCGGAAGCCGACCGGAGGCCGCCTGCAATGTCCTGTCCCTTCCCGAAGCCCAGCGCTGCCGCCATCTGCCGGACACGCTCCGGCCCCAATTTCCGCCCCAGCTCGATAAAGTAGCCGTTGCAGCTCTTTTCCAGAGCGCCGTCCAGCCCCACGAGGCCGTGAGGCACGCTTCCGGCACAGCGGTAGACCTGGCCGTTCAGGGCGTCGTAGCCGGGACACTCCCGGGTGAAGTCCCCTTCTCCTGCTTCCAGCGCCGCTGCGGCCAGCACCGGTTTGAAGACCGAGCCCACCGCATAGGCCGAAAAAGCACGGTTCAGAAGCGGGCTACCCGGGGCAGTCAGACTCTCGCCCACATTGGCCGCATCAAAACCCGGCAGGCTGACACAGGCCCGCACCTTGCCGCCGGCTGCATCTATAATAAGGATGCACCCGGTGGCCATGCTCTCCGCTGCCACCCCTTCTGCGGCCCTCTGGATGCTGCGGGAGAGGGTCAGCCGCACACCCTGCGGGGCAGAGTCTGCTTTTTCTAAAATCGGCTCACTGCCCCGCCGCAGCCGTCCCTGCGCTGTGACCGCACAGTGCAGGGTATCCCGCTCGCCGGTGTAAAGAACATCGTCCAGCGCAGCCTCAAGGCCCGCTGCGCCGTGGCCCTCGCTGTCCAGGTAGCCGATGAGCTGTTCTGCCAGCGGGGCAGCGGCGTACCGCCGGGGAACGGCATAGCACCGCACGCCCAGCCCGCTTACATCCTGCGCCACGTCCAGCAGAAAGGGCCGGGAAGTATTCCGCTCCCGGTAAAGCCTGGCCTGCCCGTCGGCGTCCGCATAGGGGTAGAGCCGCGCGTAGCTGCTCTCACCCGGGAAGCAGAGGGCCAGCCAGCGCTGGGAGATGCCCGTCAGCGGCAGACCGTTGCAGTCGTAAAAGTCCCCCCGCGCCGCAGGCAGGCGGAGGACCGCTTCGCTCTGCGCCGCCGCCCGCACGGCGTAGTCCGTGTTCGAGCAGAGCCAGTATAACCGGCAGACCACCGCCGCAAACCCCAGCAGCAGCGCCCCGTACAGCGCAAGCACTCTTCGGCCCGACATAAAAAGCCCCCTTCCCTGCCCGGTAGTATGGGCAGAAAAGGGGGTCGGTACACAAAAGAGGCAGAGCCTCCGAAGAAGCTCTGCCTCAGATACTGAAACAGTCTGCGCGTTTTGGGAAAGGCTGCGGCTTAGTACATGCCGCCCATACCGCCCATGTCACCGCCAGCGGCAGCAGGAGCAGCCGGGGGTTCGGGCAGGTCGGCCACGAGGCTCTCGGTGGTCAGCACCATCTCAGCGACGGATGCCGCGTTCTCCAGAGCGGAGCGGGTGACCTTGGTCGGGTCAACGATGCCGGCGGCGATCATATCCTCGACGTAGACTTCATTCTGAGCGTCGAAGCCGTAGTTGGGCTTGTTGGCAGAGATGATCTTGTCGATGATGACGCTGCCCTCGAGGCCGGCGTTCTTGGCGATCTGGCGCAGAGGAGCTTCCAGAGCCTTCAGGACGATCTTAGCGCCGGTGCGCTCGTCGCCTTCCAGCGTATCGCACAGCTCACGGACAGCAGGGATGGCATTGATGGGAGCAGTGCCGCCGCCAGCGACGACGCCTTCCTGAACAGCAGCCTTGGTTGCGTTCAGAGCATCCTCGATGCGGAGCTTCTTGTCCTTCATCTCGACCTCAGTAGCAGCACCGACCTTGATGACAGCCACGCCGCCAGCCAGCTTTGCCAGACGCTCCTGCAGCTTCTCGCGGTCGAAGTCGCTGGTAGCGGCCTCGATCTGGTTGCGGATCTGACCGATGCGGGATGCGATAGCGTCCTTGTCGCCGGCGCCGCCCACGATGGTGGTGTTCTCCTTGGTGACCTTGACCTGACGGGCATGGCCCAGCATGTCAACGGTAGCGTCCTTCAGCTCGTAGCCGAGGTCTGCAGAGACGACCGTGCCGCCGGTCAGGGTAGCAATATCCTGCAGCATCTCCTTGCGGCGGTCGCCGAAGCCGGGAGCCTTGACAGCCACGACGTTCAGGGTGCCGCGCAGGCGGTTGACGATGAGGGTGGACAGAGCCTCGCCCTCAATGTCCTCGGCCACGATGAGCAGCTTCATGCCGTTCTGCATGACCTGCTCCAGCAGAGGAACGAGGTCCTGAATGACGCTGATCTTCTTATCGGTGATGAGGATGGCGGCGTTGTCCAGAACAGCCTCCATCTTGTCGGTATCGGTGACCATATAGGGGGTCAGGTAGCCGCGGTCGAACTGCATACCTTCGACGATCTCGTTGTAGGTCTCGGCAGTGGTCTTGTTCTCCTCGATGGTGATGACGCCGTCGGAAGTGACCTTCTCCATCGCCTCGGCGATGAGACGGCCGATCTCGGGGTCGCCTGCGGAGATGGTGCCGACGCGGGCGATGTCGTTGGAGTCCTTGACCTTCTGGCTGTGGGCCTTGATGGTCTCGACAGCCTTAGCGACAGCCTTGGTCATGCCGCGGCGGATGTCCATCGGGTTTGCACCGGCGGTGACATTCTTCATGCCCTCGGTGACCATAGCCTGTGCCAGAACGGTCGCGGTGGTGGTGCCGTCGCCTGCGGCGTCGTTGGTCTTGGTAGCGACCTCACGCACCAGCTGTGCGCCCATGTTCTCGAACTCGTCCTTCAGCTCGATCTCCTTTGCGATGGTCACACCGTCGTTGGTGATGACGGGGGCGCCGAACTTCTTGCTCAGCACCACGTTGCGGCCCTTGGGGCCGAGGGTGATCTTAACAGTATCTGCCAGAGTGTCGATACCGGCACACAGTGCCTTGCGGGCTTCCTCGCCCTGCTTGATCTGCTTAGCCATATTTTATCGCTCCTTCGTAAATGCTTGATTATCCAGTGTGAGGGAAAGACGCTTACTCCACGATGGCCAGAATGTCGGCCTGACGCACGATGGTGCATTCTTCGCCGTCCACCTTGACCTCGGTGCCGGAGTACTTGCTGGTGAGCACCTTGTCGCCCACCTTGACAGTCATCTTGACCTCCTTGCCGTCCACGACACCGCCGGGGCCAACGGCCACGACCTGTGCCACCTGAGGCTTCTCTTTCGCGCTGCCGGTCAGGATGAGGCCGCCCTTGGTGGTCTCCTCGACCTCAACAGTCTTGATAACAACACGGTCTGCAAGAGGAATGATCTTCATCGTTCTTGCCCTCCTATTATAAATATAAAAGATAAACTGTTTTATGTCCCGGGGGCTGCGCCCTTCCGGTTATTTAGCACTCTTTTTCCTTGAGTGCTAAGTGTATTGTACTCATCTTGGAGTCAAAAATCAAGGGGTTTTGGAAATTTCTTTGTTAAGTTTTTATGTCCTTTCCATGAGCCTGTCGAGTGTATGTTCTTTTTGCCCTCGCCATGTACGAACAATCTACGCTCCATCTGCCTTTCGGATAACAAAAAACGCACCCGTCATAAGACCAGTGCGTTAAACGATATGGGGATCATCTCTCTATTTGGGCAATTCCGGTCCACCTTCATATTTTCGCTCCGAAACACAGTGCAGTCAAAACACTTGACTTAGTCAAGCAGCAGTGCTATAATACTTTCCATTCAAACGGAGAAGGAGTTGACGAAATGGAGCCATCCACGGTATCTTCCTGCATTCTGACCCTGTACAGAGAGTTTGCCGCTTACACGACCCAGCGGTTACAGGAACTGGGTCTGAGCTTCGGGCTGATATATTTTGTCATTTATGTAGGAAAGCATCCGGATTGTACGCCCTCGGAACTGACCAAAGCTCTGCATCTGGATTGGGGCCACTCCCAGCGCAGCCTGAACAAGCTGGCCGAAGACGGCTTTCTGACGAAAGAAAAGAATGGGCGCAGTTACCACCTGAAGCTGACCCAGAGGGGTGAAAACGCCTTTGTGGTCTGTCATCAGGTCTTTATCGGCTGGGATGCGCAGAGTCTGGGCGGACTGACAGCGCAGGAGCGGCAGCAGCTGCTGACATTACTGCAAAAAGCAGTGCAAAAGAAAGTGTGCAAATGATGTACGAAACGATCTTGAGTCCGATCCATTATGGTGGGATGCAGCTGAAAAACCGCATCATCTTTGCGCCGACAACATTCGGGCTGTCGGATGAAGAATACCTTGCAAAGCTCCGCGCCATTGCACAGGGCGGCTGTGCCATGATCATCGTGGGCGATGTCCCAGTGGGCAAAAGCAGATTTGAAAAATCGCTGTTTGACGCCAAAGGCTTTGCATTCTACCACCAGGTCGTGAAAATCGCCCATGATGCGGATTGCAAAGTCTGTGCCCAGCTGCACCAGAGCGATTCCAACCTGCTGGCCATGTTCAAATACATTCCCGGTCTGCTGCTGAAAAAAATCACCCCGGATCAGCTGCGGGAAAAATTGAATGCAGAAGTGGCACCGTACATTACCAATATGTCTCAGCGGAAGATCCATGAGATCATCAGCGGGTTTGGAAAAGCGGCGGTGCTGGCAAAACAGGCCGGCTTTGATATGGTGCAGGTGCATGGCGACCGGATGTGCGGCAGCTTCAGTTCAGCCATCTTCAACCACCGCACCGATGAATACGGCGGCAGCGCAGAAAACCGAGCACGTTTTGCGGCGGAAGCGGTCTCGGCTGTCCATGCGGCGGTCCCGGGGATGCCCATTGATTACAAGCTGGCCGTCCGGCAGGAAAACCCACACTTTGGCAATGCCGGTGTGGTGGAAGAAGAACTGCCGGTGTTCGTTCCGCTGCTGGAGCAGGCGGGTGTGACCAGCTTCCATGTAACGCTGGCAAACCATTCCGCCTTGGAAAACACCATCCCGCCCGCCGATCATCCCTATTTCAGCCAGCCGGGATGCTTCCTCAAATTCTGCGATGAGGTGCGGCAGTACACCGACCTGCCCATCTGTGGTGTCGGTGGTCTGAACGACCCGGATCTTGTGGAGCAGCCGCTCGCCAGCGGACGCATCCAGTGCGCCGCCATGAGCCGCCAGCTTCTGGCAGACCCGGATTGGGTGAACAAGCTGAAAAACGGGCAGGCGGAACAGATCCACCGCTGTCTCCGCTGCAACAAGAAGTGTCTGGGCGGGCTGATGGCACATCAGGGAACTCGCTGTGTTTATGATGCTTTGCGAGAAAAAGAAGCAAAAAACGCATAAACCCACCCGACAAAAAATCACGATATACTTAATAAAAAGACATTCACAAAGGAGAAGCCATGAGTTACGCGATCGTATACAGCAGCAAAACAGGCAACACAAAAATCTTGGCAGATACGCTGCACGACTGCCTGCCGCAGGCAGATTGCTGTTATTTCGGCATCCCGGATCCTGCCGCCATGGAAGCGGACACCCTTTATGTGGGCTTCTGGACGGACAAGGGAAATGCCGATGAAAGCACTTCGGACTTTTTGAAGCAGCTGCACGGCAAAAACATCTTTCTCTTTGGCACGGCCGGCTTCGGCGGCAGTAAAGAATACTTTGATAAGATCTTGAAAAAGGCGGAGCATTCGCTGGACAAGAGCAACACTGTTTTCGGCCGCTATATGTGTCAGGGCAAAATGCCGATGTCGGTACGCCAGCGGTATGAGAACATGAAAAAGCAGCCGCTTCATCTGCCCAATCTGGATGCCATGATCGAGAATTTTGACAAGGCTCTTTCTCACCCGGATGCGGATGACCTGGAGCAGCTGAAACAGGCTGTAAGATAACGGAAAAGGCGGCGGCTTCCCTTGACAAGGAAAGCCACCGCCTTTGTTGATCCTCCGATGAGCATCTAAAGAAACGTGCAGGGCGCTTCTCATCCTTTCATTTTACACGCTGGCCCGCTGGGCCATGAACCGCTCATAGGCCGGTTTGGGCAGCAGGACGCGCCCGGCCAGCGGCTTGAGCTGGGCGGTGATGGCGTCGCAGGGAGCGCACTCGCCGTCGGCGGTCGCCACGATAGGGCCGCGTCCGTCCGCCGGGCGCAGGGAGACGCACTTTGCCCGGCGGTAGATGAAGCAGGGCTTCGCCTGTTCCGTCAGCTCACCGTTCCGGAAGTGCCTGCCGCTCTTGTACATCCCCAGCAGGCGGGCGATCGTCAGGCGGCTCACCCTGCGGATGATGAAGACGTCCAGCCAGCCGTCGTCGGGCTGAGCCTCAGGGGCCGCATAAAAACCGCCTCCATAGGTGCGGCCATTGCAGACGGCACACATCAGGCAGTCCACCGTCAGCTCCTCGCCGTCGATGGTGAAGATCACGTTCCGGCCGATGTGGCCGCAGAGCTGCTTGACGATGGAGAGCGCATAGGCCATCTCGCCGCCGCAGAACGGGATGCGCCGGAACTGCGGGATGCCGTAAGCCACCTGCGCATCGAGTCCGGCGGCGCAGATGGTCGCCGAAAGTCCGAGGTCGGTCTGCATCAGATCAATGTCCACCTCACTGCCCGCCAGCTGGGCGTCGAGGTCATTGAACTCTTCCCGCGTGCCGTAGGTGCGCAGGAAATCATTGCCGCTGCCAAAGGGCAGACACCCCACCGCCGCGAGACCGCACCCCTGCGCCCCGGTCAGCGCCTCGTTGAAGGTGCCGTCGCCGCCCGCTGTCCAGATGCGCACCGGCTCACCGTCGGCCTGCGCGGTGTGCGCCGCCTCAGCGGCCAGCTCTCGGGCATGGCCCGCGTACTGGGTCACAACGACCTTCCGTTTTTCCGGCGGGATGCCCACCCGCTGGGCTGCGGCCCGGATGGCCGGGGCCAGCTCGGCAGTGCAGTCCCGCTTGCCTGCGGTGGGGTTGAGCAAAAACAGATAGCGCATTCGGCTTCCTCCTCTGGTGGTTCCTGCCCTCTATCATAGCGGAAAACCAGAGCAGATGCAAGAGCTTTTCAGCCGACACCCGCCGTCTGCGTCTCCTGCACCACGATCGTGCCGTCCTCGGCGCAGTCTGCCGTCCAGTGCTGTCCGAGGCTCACACTGCCGGAGGCGATCTGGTCGGCAAAGGCCTGCTCCACGGCCCGGTCTACCTGTCGGCGCAGCTCGCGCGCGCCATAGGGCGAATGTGCTTTTGCCGCCAGCGCCGGGCCGACCCGGGCCGTGTGGGTCAGCTGGTAGCCGCTGCGGGCAGCACGCTCTTCCAGCTGGCCCAGCAGCTTTTCGGCGATGGAGCAGAGGCTCTGTTCCTCCAGCGGGCGGAAGACGATGAGCTCATCCAGACGGCCCACCAGCTCCGGCCGAAACCACTTTTTCGCCTCGGCAACGGCGGCTTCCGACTGCTTTTCAAAGGCGGCTTCGCTTCCCGCCCCGAAGCCCAGCGGTGCGCTCTGCCCGGCGAGGAATCGTGCGCCGAGGTTGGAGGTCAGCAGGACGATGGTGTTGCGGAAATCCGCCTTGCGGCCCATGGAGTCGGTCAGCTGGCCGTCCTCGAGCATCTGCAGGAGCACATTCTGAATATCCGGGTGCGCCTTTTCGATCTCGTCAAAGAGCACCACGCTGTAGGGGCGGCGGCGGACGGCCTCCGTGAGCTGACCGCCCTCGTCGTGGCCCAGATAGCCCGGAGGCGCACCCAGCAGACGCGCCACGGTGTGCTGCTCCTGATACTCCGACATATCGAACTTGAGCAGGGCCTTCTCGCTGCCGAACCAGCTCTCTGCCAGAGCCTTTGCCAGCGCAGTCTTGCCGACGCCGGTCGGCCCGAGGAAGAGCATCGCACCGATCGGCCGGCCCGGCTCCCCCAGCCCGGTGCGGCTGCGCCGGATGGC
>OGEC01000459.1_pt1 | contig 31812 bp, 30 predicted proteins | sample 1570551 | NCBI WGS metagenome assembly OGEC01 (sample SAMEA2582127, study PRJEB24529) | metagenome | biome: Human gut stool | place: China | collected 2011 | reverse complement strand
TATTGAATAATTACCGATTTGGTTCATAGATCTTTTTGCAGTTCATCAGAATGATAACTGCGTGGTATTAGATTAACATGAGAATTCTATTGTTGCAAGCTGAATTTTTTAATGCCCTGATATTTTTTTGCAATCTCAAAACAGCTGTTCTATATAGCATATTTCTCTGCTTACAGTAGATTGTTTTCATTCTTTCTTTTTCTGCCTTATGGAATATCATTTTGCCTACCTCTTTACTCATGCAGTTCCAGCGGCAGTCCGTCCGGGTCATGGAAGAAAGTCATCTTCTTTCCTGTATAATCGTCAACCCGAATCGGCTCACATTCAATACCGACTTCTGCCAACTCATTCACCGTTTGCTCCACGCTATCAACGCAGAACGCAAGATGGCGCAGACCACAGGCCTCCGGCCGGTTTACACGCTTCGGCGGGTTTTCCTCAGCGAAAATCTCCAGTTCCGTGTGTTCATTAACACGCAGATCCAGCTTCCAGTCCTTGCGCTCCGGGCGATAGTTCTCTCTGATGACAGCGAAACCCAGCTTGTTTACATAAAAATCCTTAGCTACTTCGTAGTCAGATACAATGATTGCAACATGATGTATTTTTGATAAATTCATTTTTCTCACGCTCCATTTCTTTTATTTCCATCACAAACTATATGGCGACCTTCAAAAAAGACCGTGTTGTTAACTTCCAGTATTTTTACGACTCGTTTTAAAGATATACCGATTTATTAATCAAATGATAACTCCTCCGTGTCCTGTATAGCCTTCTCCACATAGTCTTCAGCTTCTACAAGAAGGCCCTTTGTTTCTAAAAATTTTTCCATAAACCAGAGCTTTTGTTCCAGCTCTTCAATCTGTTTCCACAGCTCCGGTTTTGTTTTCCTCTCTTGATTATTCACCTGAAACCTCTGCTTTCCCTTGAATAAAATCTAAGAATCGTTGATACTTTCAGGATAGGCTTCGTAAAAGAGTGGTTCTTTATTCTTAAGATCATATCCAACTGAATAGTTGATGATAACTGAACCGATATCTGTCTTGGCATGATCAAATTCAGCCAGTTCAATCTCTCCGGCCTAGCAGTTCTTATTCGTAGAATCATGGGAAATCTATCTTATGTATTACAGCATATGTACCAACCCGCAGACAACTGCTACGCTCTGTCCGGTCTTCCATCCCTGATAAGACTGCATCTGGAAAGTATTTCAGAAAAGCTTCGTTAGGAATCACCATAGTTTCATCATCCGCACACACCTTGCCTATAGTAGCTCTCTGTGGATAGGTATATTTTTTCTCCAGATCATAATAGCTATCATACTCATACTTAATATACGTGATATCCCCACGTCTTAATCGTGGCAATTTTCCATACACATTCGGTATCTTAACTCTTGATTTCGGTTAATATTCCCCTTTTATTTAGGCTTATATAGTCCTGAAATTATTAGGCAATTAAACCCGTATTTTTGCAAGAATTTCCGCATAAATACGGGCTTTTTTTATTTTTATTTTCGTTAGGACTACTCATTTTTAGAAGTTAAGGTGGGAATTAAGAAGTAGTGATATCTACAATATCCGCCTTCCTTATAATATTTTCTTTAATAATATCCACAGCATTGCTTTTTTGAACATCTCCTCTTACATAAAATATCCAATGTGCATTTAAATATCTTGTACTTAAATAACTGAAATATTCAAAATCTATTGCACAAGAATGTCCATAAACAATAATCTCTTCTACTTCACACTGATTAATATCTAGAAATGCTTTTAATAAATCAATTCTAATTTCTTTATAAAATGATTTACACTTATTAAATAGTTGTTCGTAGGCGGTTCTAATATAATAATCTTCAATTCCTTCAATATAATCTTCTATTTCAAATTCAGTATATGGATCTTTTCCTTTTTGTCTTACGTCATAACTATACTTTTCAGGTGTAAAATTTCCTTCAGGATATCCTAGTTCTAAATTATTTTCGCCTACTTCTCCATGGATATGCAGAATCTGTTCATTTAAAATATCATAAACATCTTCCAATGTATGTGTATAATTAAAAGTAATATAATACCCGTCTGGTTGTAAAAGCTGTTCAAAAAAAGTTTTTCTTTTCAAACTTTCTAAAGATTTTTCTGCATTATTTGCAAATTCATATAATGCATCTTGTATGTTTCCATTAAATTCCACCTGGTAAATAATAGCATCACGGTCACTTTCTCTATCTGACAAATAATCTGGAGCATAGCCATTAAAGATTTCTTCAAGGAAATTAAAATCGGGGCATCCAAGCAAGTTTTCAAAATCAGACCAAATATCACCTTTTCGTGATTGATATAAATCCCAAAAATGATTTTTATCATGTTTTATGGCAATCCTTTTAAAATCCGGATCAAATTTAGTTGGAAGATTATGTGCCAAATCAAATCCATTTCCTATAACAAATAACTTATTTTTCACAGCATTTATACCTTCTTTCAAAAATCACTTTCCAATTTTCATGATGTTCATATTGAATACACTATTAAAGTTCTAAAATTTATGGTATTCGGCACTAATTACTTCCTGTTTCATATACATTACAATAACTTCATAACAAATTGTATATTGGAAATTGTTTAAATGTGGCTTGATCTTCCTCTGATAGCTGATTTACTAACTTTTTAGCATTATGTTTATTTTCAAGCAATATATTAACGGCACTTCTCACCATACTATCATTTGTATTTTCCTCTAACTTTTCCAACACAGATATTTCATCCTCAGATAATTCTCTTTTCCTCTTTAATAACTGTAGTTTATTAATAATGCCATATTCATTATTTTCATCCACCTGTAACAGCTTATCGCTTAGTAATTGTGCCATATCAAAATATTTTTCATTTCTTGTTATATCGTACGCGGCCAATATTTCAACAAAAAACATATATAAATCATTTAGAGTTCTCTCTGAATAATCACTTTTTTCAATATCTCTTAAAAGAATTTCCTCATCCACATCATACAATCTTTCCCATATATCTCTTTTAAAGAGTAATCCTTTAGGAAGTCTGCTCTGCCCACCTGTTTCTCTTTCAGTGAATACAGCATATCCTTCTTTACCAATCCAGTTGACAATCTGAGTTTTGTCATTCTCATCTTTTACAATAAGAATCGGTATTATTTTTTCATCCCACCACCAAATATACCACTCACTCTTATCGTCTTCTTTCAGTTTTATTTTCCGATGGTATACGTTAATTAATTTTGTAACCGCTTTCCAATTATTTTCATTAAATTCATCTGTTCTTTTATCACAAGAAAATTCAATTTCTTCTAATGCATTATAAAAATCTGTTATCATTTCCATATTCGCTTTCAAGTCTGCTGGAAGTTTAACATCTGTGTACTCTGATACCTGCTTATTATCCATCCAGAAAGTATTTCCATTTAATATAGCATACAAAAAATCAACATCTCTCTTTAAGGATTTAATATTTCCATGCATATTGAAATTCAACTTTCCTCCTAACAAATCAATTGTCAAGTTTTCACTCACTCTTATTATAGGATCCTTTGAATATTCTCTTTCTACCAGATAATTGTTATAATATACTTGTCTATCAATTCCCAATGTTTTATCTATCTGTAACACCTTTTTTAATCTCATATCTTTTTGCTGCTCCAGATCAAATGGAAACCACATATCGACATCAGATCGATAACCATATAAACACAATTCTCCCGAAGAAACCATTTTTAATATTTCCTCTTCATTTGTTGTCAAATAAGATGTTACACGAATGGAATCAACTTTATTAATGACATCTATATTAATTACTTTTTCAATAATTTCTCCCTCTCCACTCCCTTGTTGTTCTCTATCAAGTCCAAATTGTGAAAGAACTTTAAACAGTAATTTGTCATCATCATTTTTTAGCCTTTCTAATACAACATTTTTTGTCTGATCTGGTTTCTTTTTTTCGCTATTCTTAAGCAAAGCATTTAATTTCACAGTAGTCAATGCATTATAAAAAATTGTAGTCTTTCTTCTATCATCGGAAATCGCGACCACAACATAGAACGCCCCTCCATCTTTGTAATAATTTCTTAAATGTTTATACTCTACTGGATAGCTTATTCTTTGTTTTTTTAGCAGATTCTCTTGATTTTTCCCTTTTACTTGCACTGGAATTCTATATTTGATATTTTCGGCTTTCATATCATCTGACTTATATAAATAGATAAATCCATCCCACGAAGGTTCTTTATCATTGTCGTTAATATATTCTTTCATCAAATCATTTAACTGTATAACATTTTTCAATGCTAGAACAGCACCCATTTCTATTTTTATTGAATTCATCAAAACGCCTCCAATATTAAAACTAACACATTTTCATCTTGTATAACTAAATTATATCATTCCATCCTATATTTTCCAACCAAGAGTAACCGTTTTGATTTGTTCCATATATTGTATTTATCTGTTTTTTGGTTGCAGTATATTATGTTATTATAATATCGTATTTAAAGTTTTTGTGTAATCCCATTAAGGAAGTCTGAGCCATTCTTCCAGAGCATACGTAAGTTTATGTTGGAAATTAGAGTCATTAGGATAACCTTGATTTGCAGCCCAAAAAGCTCTGAAGCTTCTTGGACTGCAAATTCACATGTTATTAGCTCCCTGAATCTGCTCTTCAGTCATATACATATCATGTTCTTTCGCAAATTTAAGAGCTGCCTTTAACCCTTTAGTTTTTTCACCTTTCAAACCTTCGAATGCAACTTTCACGTCTATCATATAGCAGTATTCTAAAAATCTTTTCAATAACTTTTCTCTCTGACTATTCTTGAATAATAAATCAATAACTGACTGCATATCTTCATGATAAAGAAAAACAATAATGTCTCCATATCTAACCGCAAAATAGTGTTCCAAGAACATGTGATCACTCCTCTTCCGATTTACTTTGCAAATATTGCATGATCTCTCTAGCTCGATAAGTAATGTTTCCTTCATTCATCCCAAACGCTTTTAAGATTTTTTTCTGCTTTGCTGTCACAGCATGGTCCAGCCGGTATACATTATCCGTCTGTCGTGTCATTTCAATCTTCTCAAGTTCCTTGATTGCTTCCGAAACGGTCATAGGATTCTGTTTCTTCTCAAGTTTTTCGTTTTCTTCCTGTAATGCAGTATAAATCTTGTTTCGGATAATCAATGCGATAAATTATGTGAAAATCCGTCCTTCAACGCCTTCGTTTGTATGTGAACGCATGCTCTTGTTTCTAAGGAATGATTTATCAGAAACAAAAAGTTTCTCAGATACATCACGGATCTTATAAAGATACCGTGCTTCCTTTGCGGTCATCCTTTCAGATGTAATAATAATAAAGTATCCGCATAATGATATTTCCCGTTCATCAGCGTCTTTTGAAATACTGTGATAAATATGAATGTATCTCTTTTTTTCATCACCTTCAAATAAAGTCTAATGAAACCGATTTTTTATATCCATATCCAGTGATTTCACCAAGCATGGCTCTAAACTGTGATACGTCATTAATACTTCCAGGATATGCTTCGTAAAAGAGTAGTTCTTTATTCTTAAGATCATATCCAACTGAATAGTTGATGATAGCTGAACCGATATCTGTCTTAGCATGACCGAATTCAGCCAGTTCAATCTCTCCGGTCTGGCAGTTCTTATTCGTAGAATCATAGGAAATATAAATACGTTCCCTTCGATTCCTCTTTACATTCCATTCATTCAGAAATCCTGTACTCTTATCCTTAGTGATGCTCTTAAAGAAATCACTTACTGACGCATCACTATAGATTTTCATACCTAAACTATACAGTGGATGATTGTATGCGTAATCCAGATAATGCTGTGCTACATTGCTTTCTTCTACAATAAAGTAAGATACAAGGTCGAGCAGTAATGCCATATCCCACTCAGAGAAGAACTGTCCAAGCAGCTTATCTAACAAATAATCCGATACTATCTTATGCATTACAGCATATGTACCAACCCGCAGACAACTGCTACGTTCTGTCCGGTCTTCCATCCCTGATAAAATTGCATCTAGAAAGTATTTCAGAAAAACTTCGTTAGGAATCATCATAGTGTCATCATCTGCACATTTTTTTAATGAAATCAGACCCTCAAAACAAAACATATTCATATAGTTAAAGCGGGAATTTTCCCGCTTTTGATTTGTCTGCTATTTAATTGTTCCCAACTTTCTTAATCTTTCTCTCGCCTTATTTACCGCTCTAGTATGGTTTGCAATAGGTGTTTCCGCTTTTTTCAATATTTCTTTTGCCTTTTTTCCTGATACCACCATAATTGGGCTTTGAGAATTATTATACATACTAATCACTCCTCTCTACCTCACGTAATATTGTTTCAACATCTTTAAACATAAATTTACAATTACCAGCATATTCCGAATGAAGTGCTTTTATGTCAGATAATACCGGAACTATAGATTCTGCATCGTCCTCTATCGTTTCAAATCCCATTCTTTTATACGAATCTATTACTTTTGAATCATTAAATGCATGCAAAATCAAATATGTAAAATTAATTTCTGCTGAAAGTGAAGCTATAATATCTGCAATATACTTATTATATATGAAACTACCAACTCCTTTGTTATTGTATTGGTGTCCCTCTAACCATCTTAAGTAAATGCATTGAGTGCAAAATGTTCCAATTCCACACAGGGAATTATTTTTTCGACATCTTTTTCCTGAATATGTTCAGGATTCGTTTCTTCATTCATCTTAACGATCATACATGTTGTAATTAACGTAAAATATCCAACTATTATTTGGTTTTCATTGTCTATTCTTCTACAACCAATGCCGCATTAATTTCTCCGCCATCATGAATTGCCGCATTAATAATTTTTTCATATTGCTTTGCATATTTAAGTATCATATCATACTCAAATTTACCATCAATCACAAAACCATCTCTTTCATTTGAATACGCAAACATGTTCGTAATCCATATATACATCTTTGCTTGTTTAGGATCATTCATATTAAAAGCATACATAGTATATGGAAAAAAACAATCCCAAGTATACACTTTAACCCTATCTCCTGCATTAAAGGAATCTCGTATGCTGATCAATATATTAATCGCCCTCTTATGTTCACTAATAGCCTCTTTAAGTTTAGAATGAATTAATGAACGAGCTACACACATTTCTGTACTTGCTCCATCAGGTTTTGCCATTACAGCGCAGATACTCCCTCCCTGCTTTACAATCCTACGTAATTCAATTTCAAGATTTGTGAACATTTTGTTTTGTCCCAAACCGAGAATCGAAAGAGAATTACAAGAATGTAGATCTTCATAAAATTGCTCTGATAAATCATTCCCGTAAGGTTGTGTAAAAACTTCTTTGACCATTTTGTTTTTACATAATCCCTCCCAACTTACTGATAATTCAAAAATCCGTTCAATATATTTTTTATATTGTTCATAATAACCATCTGCATCTGCATCCTTTACCACCATTGTTGGCGCATATGATGGCCCCTCTGGCTGCATTTGATATGGTGTTATAATCATATACTCCCCAGATCTAATAATTAATGCTTTTGGTAATGTAGAGCTAAAGGTAAGTGAAAACTGCGAATTTAAAAAATGTGAGGGTCTTTTACTACAATTGATACTACCAGAATCGTACATTCTATCCATCTTTTCTATCGCTTTCAAAAATTTCATATGAGTATTCTTAATACTATTAGCAATATGGTCAACACTGGTTTTATTTTGTGCCATTGCCTGAAGTCGTACCTCGTCTGAAAAAGGATTTGCTAAAATAATTTTTACATTGTAGCTTTTATTGATACACAAATTTAATAACATTTCCACCAATGGCTCGTTTTCATCTGAAAAAAAGCCGCTTAAAGCAATGCCAACAATTGTAATACTTTTATCTCGATTATTTTTTGTAAAAAACTCTTTAAAATCAGAAACATTTAAATAGCTCTTACTGTCTCCTGTTTGAAAAAACTTTTTATATCCTGTCTCTATTGTAATTATGCCGGCTTTATCTTTCTTCATAGAAAAATCATCTTCAATAATATCATTCTTAGTAATCCATATAGCTAAAAATGTAGATACTAACGCTGAGAGTGCAATCGCGACAAATTCCTCAACAAATTGTTCAATAGACATTTCATTTTTAATATATAAATACAAGTACCATATAGCAGCTCCAAATACAATGCATAAAACTGCAAACAAAATTTTTCGTCTTTTTTTCAACTTATTTTTTAATGTATTCATCAAATCCACCACTTTATTTTTCCCAAAAAATCAATCCATTTTTATTTAAGGAGCAAATTTGCTTAAACTCATCAATGATTTCAAAGTTATATGTCTTTTCCATCACCTTAAAAAATGAATTCATCTGAATGTCTCTTAGTTTAAGTCCCGGATGGTCTCTTAAACTAACTCCATATTTTAATTCATAAGCAATTTCATCTAAATACAATATTTCTTTATTTACATTAACACGTATTTTAGGCACAGCGCAATGCATTTTCCCTAGTCCATGTGGTGTAATAAATCCCTGTCTAGCAATTACTCCTTCATCTAATGCATTAGCATATTTTATTAAAAACACATTTTCGCCTGGTCTTGATAATAATGGAACAATATCATTTTTATTAATTTTATGACAACCAATAATTGCTTCATTCTCACTCGGCATTCCATAATGATGAAAATGCGAAGATGACTTAATAGGTCTGCAACATCCTAAAAATGAAGAAATTATAAAATCATGCCTATTCTCATTAAATTTATACAGATTACTTGCCATCCTTGCAAATAACTCTGCTTCTGCACCTTCTAAATATCTTAAATATCTTCCTGTTTTTGAAAAAAACTTTTTAGTATTACTATACACCAAATTTCCCTCAACCGGATACAAACCATTATAGTTCGTCTCAAATTCTGCTGCCGAAGAATGAATCATAACATATTTTATATGTGTCTTAACACTTTCCAAATAACCAATGAAATGATTTCCTCTATGAAAATTGGCTTTATAAGAACTCATATCTAAATGTTTTAATAACAATTGAATATTATCATCGCAAAATAACTGCGCTATTTCTTCAGCAAGTTCATATATAGAAACAGTACATGCATTCATACAAATATCTACTGGAATAAAAGGTATTTGCGTATCCCATTCAAGATAAATACCTGTCGCAAATCCTCCGCCTAACCTAATTACATCATGTGGAAATCCCAAATCTAACGTGGATTGTATTTTTGCATGACCACAAAATTTTTTATTAATCAGCAACTCATTGAGCATATTTTCTGTAATGTCTAAATAATCTGAGATAACACGTTGGGTTTCGTCTAAATAATACATCTATTTTCCTTCTTCATCTTGTGAAAACTAATCTTTTAATCCACTCATAATCTAATTCTATATTAAATATATCACTTTTTATTACACATTCATTTTCTCACTATAATTCGACATTTATCTACACATTACGATATTGTAAGCGATTATATATTGAACATTTGTACATGTAAAGTAACCGCCAAATAATCCTACGGTCAGATAGAAATCACTCCAACTTTTTGAGAGTTGGAGTAATTCACTACAGGTTACTTGCGATCCTTGATAGATTGGAGTTTTTCACTCCAGGAGCCAGTCCTGAGAGCTGTTCATCTGTCGTTTCTTCAGACGGACGCTGTTCAAGCAGATATTTAAGATATTCGTAAATATTCAGATTATGTTCCCTGGCCATATCGCTTTATGGGGTCTGCCCCCGGTATGTTCCTTCTCTGAAATCGATATAACCTTATCCACCGGTGGACGCTTGCCCTTAAACGGTTCTTCTTTTTCTGAGACACTTTCTGTAAGTCCACTAAGTGATTCCGCAAGATGCGAAAGGATTTGTGTCTTTCCTACGCCATTTTTTCCAATCAACGCATTTATTCTATACGGAAGATTTTCATTTTTCTTAAAATTGAAAAAGAACTGCGTTCTATCTGTATTGTAAGGCACTCTTGCAAAATAGCTAAATGACACATCTTTCTCAAGCAATTGATTTGTTTTTAATAACAATTCAGCCTCGTTCAAAGCCTTTTCTGCACTTGAATCCCGGAGAAGCGATGTCTGAACTCTATCTTCTTCTATAAATTTATTTCTTAAATCATGGTCGATTGCAATGTCATTCAATCTTTTCAAAATGTCAAGATAATCATCTGGACAGTTAATTTTTTATCTTTGATAATAATTCAACGTCTGACCAAGGGAGCAAAATTTCTCGCCCAGTTGAATGATATTTCTGTCAATAACCCCAGCGACAGCCTTCCCATAAGTGTCAGTTTGCTTTTTGTCGTAGTCGGATTAATAGATTTTCACATCGCCAATTTCTATACACTCGCCCTCCGCATCACAAAAACCGCATGAAACGTTGTCATGTAACAACAATCGTTCCATCTATCATCATATAATACCAAACAACTTTGATAGTCACCTGCATTAGGAGGCCACGTGTCTGTTTTATGTATAATTTACATTATTAAAGTCCTTCCATACTTTCTGCATCTTTGCCACAGCCTCTGCTGTGTTGCCTGCTGCTCACCTCGTAACGGTGTGCATTTTCGAGCAGCTACCGTGTGGGATAACCACACAGCTTTTATCTAATTATACTACCTACTCACATATTCATCCAGTTATTTCTCACCTTTTTCTTTTTCTGACTTCTCCAAATTTTTCATATATTTTTTAGTAAAAATTTAATAGTGCCTGACACCAATGTGGTCAATGCTCACCTGAAGCTATTCTAAGCCCCACATTTCTTGCGGACGAAACGCCACCATTTTCTTTATGTACACAGGTAATTCTATCGTCTTTCTTCGCCAGTTCGTCAATTATTTTTGCCGAATTATCTAGCGAACCATCATCGACCAAAATAATTTCTATATTCTTATAGTCTTGGTTCATTACCGATTCCACTGTTCTAAAAATAAATTCTTCTACGTTATACACAGGTATAATAACGCTCATTACTTTTTTCATATTATGCCTCTTTCTTCATAAGATATATTTGTAAACCATAAAATCCCAACAAACCAATCGGATTCTACTTTCACAAATCGCGTATTTTAGCTTATGAAGATTAAGACATTTTATAGTGAAGCCGTCGCAAACCATCTCCCAAAAAGGATTTTTAACGACAGAAAATGTACATCCTGTTTTCTCTGGCTTTTCATAAACCAGTTAAGTATAATTTTTGCAAGCGTTCGAAATATTTATTTCAACCTGCCCTTTGTAGCCATAACAACTATTACTTAATAGCGGTTCTGCCCCCTATAAATTTCATATTATATAACACGGTCTTTACGATATTTTTCAAGTACTTCTTAGGGTAACATCTTTTTACTGCTTTCTTAAATCCATACCCCTTTTTCAATTCCTTAAAAAACACTGCCCGTTGCTTAGGCTTCTGAGAGGGCTGATATAATTGATGATTGCTTTCTATCGCTTTTTTCAAATCAACATCTACAAGAGTTAAATCTGCTTGATCTATAAGTTCTTTTCCCTTTTCATTTTGGCAAAGCACTAAAGAAATACCCTTATCTTGGGTGCTTTTTTCAAGTTCACTTCCCCATGAATCCCCCAGGGTAATATCACCGGGCCTTTCAATCTTGGCATATTGACATTGATAACAATTCTCCGTGTATGTTGTCGAGTTCAAAAATGTCATCATATAATTATCAGTTGTTATCGGAACTGCAAAACGCTTTCCATTCTGTTCCAATTTAAAATTATTTTTCTCCCGAAATCTAATGCTTTGAACTTCTGTTAATCGAATCCCATAATCAAACAAAAAGCTGTCCAAAATTTGTGGTGAAGGTGTTCCATGGCAAATTAAATCAGCGGTATACAAATTTTGATGATTCTTTGTATAATGCCTGACCGCTGAAACCTGACATGGCAACCCAATAAAAAGCACCTTTCTTCCCAATTTGAGTTTTTGTAAAATTTTCTTATATACTCCCTCAGGATTACTTTTCACATATTTTGAACCTGTAAATTTACATACTTCACCTTCTGTCTCAGCAAAATCAAACTCAAACTTCCCAAAACTAAATGTGCAGCTACAAACAATCCCTCCATTTTTTATGAAAGCTCGTTCTACTGCTGTTGCAACTCCTCCAGATGAAGAACGCATACGAACGCAATCATCTTGCGCCCATCCCTGTTTCCAATAAATCGGTTTAGTTAGTACTTGTTCTGCGTTGTTTTGGCATGCACTATGGCATGCATTACATTGAATACATTTCTCAGAATCAATTACTGCATTATATTCCATCCACGAATCAATTACTTTTATGGCTTTTTTAGGGCAAACATCAATACACTCCATACACCCTGTGCACTTACCTTTTTCACATACTGTAGTCATATCATCATCTTCCTTTTAATTTTAGTATTTTTCTCACTATGGGGAGCCAGATATCTGAAAACAAATATATAGTAACGGCTAGAATGACGCATTGTAGTAAAAAACCAAACCTATTATCAATGAACATCAAGCCCGCAGACAACACTAAAGCCGTACTTCCCACTATAAATTCTTTATTATTTATATTATATTGAATATATTTTCTTGTATGAAAAAGTCGAAAGACAAATACAAGTATATAACTAATACACGTAGCAATTGCAGCACCATAAACGCCTACTTGTGGAATTAATATAAAATTCATTGCAATATTAAATATCGCTCCAAAAGTACCAGAAAAAAGATAGCCAAAACTATCTTTGTGAACCGTATAGCTTGTAGCCATAAAACTAGCCATTGTCAAATATACGCATCCGACTGTCAAAAACGGCGTATATTTCCATGCAGAATAATACTCTTTTCCCACATACACACTTAAAAACGGTTTCATAAATGTTAACAAACCTATTCCAATCAACATAACAATTCCAATTAGAACTCTAAATATTTTATTATTATATTCGCTTTCATCGTCTGTTCCTTCTTCACGAATTGCAGAATAACTCCACGCTTGATTGAATATTGTTGTCAATGTAGAAACTAGCGTAGGGAACTTATATGAAACGGCGTAAATTCCATTGGCTGCCACACTTATCATGCTAGACACCATAATGCGATCCGAGGAATTCATAATCCACCACATAAATGAATTCGGAATTAATACCACGGAATATCTCGCCATCTTGATCAGTAGATCTCTATCAATCCTTGAAAGTGAGAATGATTTATATCCTTTTCCTACAATAATTGCATATATGGCAGTGAGTGTATTTGCTATAATGTAAGCTTTTAAATACCCATCAACACCTTCTTTAAAGACCAAGAGGAACAGAATATTTAACACCGCAATAAAAAAAGTATGTAGGACATTTCCTATCGAGTAATAAATCAACAATTCTTTCCCGCGCAAATCGCACAAATAAAGCTGACTTGCTGCCAAAGAAACAACATAGAAATAAACAAACACGGCATATTCAGAAATCTTGTCAAAAGAACGACATATCGGAAAAATCAATAACCCAACCATCATTCCGATTAACACTATTCCCGTCCCTATTTGGGTAATTTTTCTAGTATTGGCATCCTTATCCAATGCGAACCTCATAACAGACTCACAGATATTTAAAGTAAGAAGTGGAACCGCAACTGTTCCAACTGTCGCAACCAAATCAACGACTCCATATTCAGCAGTTGTAAGTGCATTTGTATATAACGGAATCAAAAAAAATGAAATAAGTTTTGATCCAAGATTTCCCAAAGTAAATATAATAGTGTTTTTTATCAAATAACTGTTTCTGCTATTTCCCATTCTCTACTGCTTGCTCCTTGATTATTTTTATAGTCATCTTTCATTCAAAAATGAAATCCAATCAAATTCATCAAGCCAACGTTTTCCAGTAAATTTACTTTGATAATCACAAAGATTTTTTACATTTTGTATATCTGCTTCGCTTTTCGGAATATAATACGCCGAACGATACTGTGGATATTCTTTTACTGTAAAAATGACTTTATGTTTAAATTCCAAACTATCGAATGAACAAATATCCTGTTCCGTACATCCATCTTTTTGCACCATAATAATATAAAGATTGTCCATATTCAGTCGCTTCAAACGTTCGATCCATTTCTGTTTTGCCTGTTCAAACGTTTCATAATGTGTAAAATAGACATGGATATCTTCTAACTTTCCAACCGGATAACCGTATTTTTCACTGTTTTTCTCATCCATTTCGATTTTGCAATCATATAAATAATGCTCCAATTGACTCAAAAATTTGATGAATTCCTTTGGAGTAAACCAAAGATTTACAGTTGGTGAGTTGAATCGTAATCCCAATTCATGACTCACCACCCCCCCACACAGTTCATTGAAATAATCGAGCAATCCTTGTTTTTTATTCTTCTTTGGTACTCTTTATCCATATGCATACGAAGAATTCTTCTATAAATCTTATTTATTTTTTCCATCTCCGTCACCCATTTATAAGTTTTCTTTCAAATACTTCAATGATTTTTCTCTTTCCAAACCCAGTATCTGACCGATTTTTTTCTTATCCAGCTCTTTTTTCAGCACTGTTTCCAATTGAGAGATATCGGTAATAACATGACTCTGTATTTGAAGGCGTTGCGTTAAATCCTCCAATTTATTCTGGTTACTCTCTCGAATCAATACCGCCATTCTCTTTCCAAATTTTGCACCAAACAGTGTTCCATGAAATGTGTCCGTTACAATACATTCTGCATTCTGAAAAGCTTTCAACAACTCAAACGGAGTTAGTGTTTCATACGACGGTATCCATTTCTGCCTTCCAAACGGAGCCACAATCTTCAAATTGTACTTCTTGCAGTATTCAGAAATTGCCCTGATTTCCTCTGGGTCACTAAATCTCTCGGCATAAGAATAAACAATGCAATATTTTTTAGGAAGTTTAGAATTCACTGTAACATTCCTGATTTCATCATCAAAGTTTCCTACAGCCACCGGATCTAAATTATATACAGGCTTTTTTTCGGAAATTTTCTCTACAAAGTCTGCAGTGTTTTTATCCCGCACGGATACAACTGACAAATTCGACATCGCACTTTTAATAGCTTCTCTCAATTCGTCCGACAAATCATCCACTTTTGTCGATCCGCAACTTGCTGCATATGTGATTACCCTTTCAGCAGCTTCAACTTTCCCAAATAGCTGCGAAGAAAAACCCCATTTGGATTTTTGTAAGCAATTGAAAACTTCATCACTTCCTATTACGCATGTATCAAAATGCTCGTCGCCGTTCACACTATTCAGACCTGTGCTATTTCTAAATTCATAAAAAACTCTCCGCAAATTTCTTCCAAGTATTTTGCCCTTAACGCGATTCCATTGTGTTTCTAACCAGCTATCATTTTTTTTGTCAATATCCTTTTTTTCACATTGTATATTTAGAGCATCATCCGTTCCTTTTTCTATCGCAAGAAACCTCACCTCATTACCTAGACTTTCTATCATTTTTTTTAATGAATACGCTTGTAAGACGGATCCGTAATTGTTAACCTGTTGCATTGATAAAATATATACCTTCATATTTAATTTCTCCTTCAATCACTCGACCGTATTGAACCATCGGCATCGCAATTCCATCGAACTAGACATACACCTAAGAAAAAAAACCAGTTCAAGGCCACTTCAAAAATTGATGCAATAATCATTCCATACACAATAATTGAAATATAAAAAGACTTATCTGTCTTGAGAGTATTTTTAAAGCTCCAGAAGACAGTAACAATTAATGAAACTACACTCAAAAATCCCATATTCACCATGATTTCAAGTAATCCATTCTGTGCATTTGCATATAATCCTGTCATATTCTTCATCATCGAATTGCTATACCCATATCCAAACCAGAATCTACTTCTAATGATATTCAGCAAATAATCATTATATATTTCCAAACGCCCAGTCACAGTGTAAGATCTGTTGAAGTATCCAAATACGATATTATTTATAAATTCATTTTTAAGAATTTGTCCCATCACCAAAACAACCAGTGCAGACATAATTAGTGCTGTTACCGCAAATCTTTCATTTAACAGCAACATTCTGATTTTTTGAAATGGAACTATTGTTGCTATAAACAGCACTGCCAAAGTTACCGTAGCCGTAGCACAACCTATGTATAAGGTAAGTGCAATTGAACTTATAAACAAAGCAATATAGCAAATTTTATTTTTCCATAAAATCATCTCATGTGTTGCACCATATAAAGCAACAAAAAATATAAATAAATATGAAGATGTAAATTTATTTCCAAAGATATATGCAGACTGATTGCTGTTATTCACTGTACCGACCAATAATATTGAAACAATTGTCAATATACAATATAGTCCAACGATATTATATAAGCATTTTATTGTCTCGTTAAATCGATCCTTTTGCTTGCAAAGTCCAATAAACGAATAAATATCATAAAATGTAACGGCATAGAGAAGTGCGTCCAAAAAGTCTTTATCCTGATATCCACCTTTAAGATATGCCATAACCGCTGAAAGCAAAACACAGCCAGAAAATAACCACGACAAATTTACAATTCTTTCTTTTTTTTCTCTTGAAATTGTAAACAAAAAAACGCTTATGAGAATAATAATTTTACTTGCCTGCCTTAGTCCTACAGGCAAAAAATATGGTTTAATAATTGCAAATACCAACAAATATGTCAACAAGTTATATACATTGATTTTATATGTAATCTTCATCCTCTTATCCTTGCATCTTCATTATATTAATCCTATAGTACAATCTTAAACTAAATGCAAACAGAATGGCTTTTGCTCTGTCCCTTTTAAAGCAAACCTTACGCAATGGATAAAACCGATCAATCTCCATATTCGTTTGATACAGTCTTCCTTCTGTCATACCTTTCATATAAAGCATCGCAATGTGATTATCCATGTATTTTTTTAATTCTGGATTCTTAATTTCATTTGCTAATATATCTAATTTCTTACAAATACAGAGCATATCTTGCCCATGTTTTGTTTTATTTCCCGATCTTGTAATAGATCCTTTTCTTCTTAAATAATGGTAAAACACATAATCTGATGTATATACTTTGTTTGCTCTCAATATAACTTGTGGTGTCCAAAGCTCGTCTTCATGTAGAATTCCTGACTCAAAGTATAATTGATTTTCTACAATAAATGCTCTTTTGTACACGCCGAAGCAAGCTGCCGCATACAAATTCCTTTGCTTTAGTTCCTCAAGTGCAAACTTCTCACCTGTAAAAGAACAATTTTTAGCCGACACATACCCATATTTTATTAATTGTTTATCGGTACTTTCGTATTCTTCACAATACCCAAAATATATAATATCCGGTGTATTTTCCTTTTCAATTATACCTTGTATTTTAGCAATGCATCCATTTTCTACATAATCATCCGAGTCTAAAAACATAATATATTGCCCACATGATTCTTTTATTCCAACATTTCTAGTATCAGATAAACCTGAATTCTTTTCCTTAGCGATTACTTTTACATTTGTATATTTTTCATATTTTTTTGCAATATTCAAAGATCCATCTGTTGACTTATCGTCAACAACAACAATCTCCATATCTGAATAATGCTGGTTCAACAAACTTTCTAAACATTTGTCCAGATATTCTTCAACATTATATACTGGAACTATCACTGAAATAAACATTTTTCACCTCTATAATATAATTAAGTATCATTCGCTTAATTATATTTTCGTAAATAATAACTTTCCATATATTTTGCAGTTGCGTCCATATCAAATCCTGCATCAATCACATACTGCTGCATATTGGTATGTGCTTTCAGATTCTGTGCCATTTCAAGTGCTGCATTCGCCCACTTTTCTTCCCCATCACTCAACAGCAGTTTCCGGTAGATTGGTGTAATATCCGTTTCCGGCGGCAATCCTTCAGAGCAGACAATAGGAACACCTGCCGCCTGTGCTTCGATTGCAACAATGCCCAGACCTTCAAACAAAGATGGAAAAACAAACACATCCATCGCTTGATAAATTCTGTTCATATCCTTTCTATTTCCAAGAAAATGCACACAATCTGAAAGGCCTTTTTCGACCACTTTGCTTTTTACTTTCTCTTCTAATGGCCCGGTGCCAACAAGAATCAATTCAGCGTCAGGCTTTTCCTTCTTGATTTCTGCAAAAACATCAATCAGGAAATCATGGTTTTTCTGAGGATGTAGGCGACCAACATGGCCGACAACAAATTTATCCTTTAACACCAGTTCTTTCCTGATTTCATTTCTGGTATCCGCATCCGCAATAAAGTTCTGCGAATCAATCGCATTTTTCAGCACTTGAAACGGCTTGTCTTTGAACAGATATTTTCCAGCTTCCTCAGAGCAGGCGAAAAGATCTGTTGCGTTTTTGGTAAACATTCGCTGCATGAACAGCTTCGGTAAATATTTTATATCGTGTACTGTCTCATTATTATGTGAATGAGCAATTCTGACGGGGATACCTGCTTTCTTTGCAGCTTTCAGGCAGAAATATCCAATCGTATAGGCGTGACAGTGAACAATTTTATATTCGTGATGCTGAGCAAAGAAAACTGCCAAATCTTTTTGAAATTTAGGAAGATTCAAATCCTCCCGGAAAGACAGTTTGTAAACATGTCCACCCATTTTTTCAATTTCATCATCGTAAAACTGTTTTTCCTTATAAACGACCAAAAAATCAAACTGTACTTTCGTTCTGTCAATTTTCCGGTATATATTCATCAACAAAGCCTGCGTACCGCCAGCTTCCATTCGCTGCAAGATATGCAAAACTCTTATAGGCTCTCCCATGTATTCTTCCTCCACAAAATCTCAAAGAGATTTGATTTTTTGAATCAGTTTATTCGGCAGCACAGATTTCAACCGTGCTTTTGGCTGAAAGCCAACCTTTATATTCTCTATAAAGCCTAGTTCATCGATGCTCTTATAGAAAGTATCTCTAGTCACAGGCCTGTTGCTCGGCTGCACCAGATTATGCTGCTTCACCATGCCCTCTTCCAACGTTGCTTCTTCTACTTCTGCAAGAACTCGCATCATTTCAAAGAGCTTTTGACCTTTTTCGGTATTTACAAATACACTGGACACGCCCTTTGGAGAATTGAAGCTCGGATGGCTCTTTGCAATTCCCCAGAAATCACCCACTGTCAAATCTCCCACACGGCTCATATTCGCATAAGCACACTGATAACAGCTCTCCCTATAGCAGTCGCCATCCATAAAATGTTTTCCATAGCGATCAAGGGAGAGTGTCTTTGTCTTTGTCTTTGTCTTTGTCTTTGTCTTTAGCAGGTATTGTGTTCCCCAACCCCTCTTGTCTTTGGAACGGAAGTTGAAATAGATTACTCTGCCAGCCGTCTGCTTGTTCTGGTATTCCAGATACTTTTTGAAGAACTTCGGCGAAGGCACACCGTGGCAAATCAGGTCAACTGTATATAGATTTTCTGGATTGCCACCCAAAAAAGCATACAGACCTGCAATCTGGCAGGGAGTTCCTGTAAAAAGTACCGTTTTCCCCTCTGACAAACGCTGGTTGACCTTTGTGTAGCTATCTTTCGGGTCAGACTGAACATACTTAGAGGACTGTAGTTTCTCTCTTTCTGCTTCATCTGTCACTTCAATGTGGCTTACTGCCAGCTGCTCGTCATAGGCAGCACCATAAACCACACCGCCCATTTGCAATATAGTTTTCGCTGCACTATCTGCCGCACCGCCAGATGCAGAGCGCATAATATCCACATCATTTTTATTGCGCCACGCCCAAACTTTATGTGGCTCATTCCGATGAAATTCCGTATTTTCTACTGGACACTTTTTCAAGCACACCTTGCACTCGATGCAGCTTTTTTCATCAACAGACGGATACCAAAATCCCTCTTTGTTTTCTACCATAGAGATACAGTGTTTTGGGCAGCTTTGCTCACAGCTTTTACATCCCACACATTTCTCTTTTATCCTCGATATGTTCTCCATTTTATTCCTCTAAATTTTTTCTCAGATACTCCTTCGCCACTTCTCTATGTGCTTTCAACTGCTCATCAACTTTCGCGTAATCAATCGCCTTTTCATTGATGTTTTCTGTATCTTCAATTTTCGTTGTCATCCGATTGGCCAGTCCCAGTCGCTTTAGCAAATCGCTCAACTTTTCTTCATTACCATAGCTGTTACCTACACTCTTGCGAATCAATGTTGTAAACGGCCGATGTGTGATCACCGAGAAGATGCTGCCGTGGAATGTATCGGTAATAACTTCTTCTGCATTTCTGAAATAGGCCAGAACCTCAAAGGGTGAGCAGTCCACAAATCGGTCTGCACATTTTTGGATACCACCAATTGCATATACCTTCAAATTCTTTTTCTTTGCATAAGCAACAATCCAATCTGCCTCATCATTGGAAATACGACCTGCATACGCGTACAGAATCAAATACTTCTCATTAGTCTGAACCTGTGGGATTTTGTCGCAGCAGTTCATATAATCATAGGTCAGAACCGGATCCAGATTGTACACTGGTTCTTTCCCAGTGAGCTGCTCTACAATAGTTCCTGAATTAGCATCTCGTACAGAAATTGCGTCAAACTTCTTCAACAAGGCTCCGACTTCATTGGCCTTTTTATACTTTTCCAGCTTTATTAATGTTGTATTGCCGAAAGACGCTGCATAAGTGATAAGTTTCTTTGCATGGTTATTTTTTCCAAACAATTCTGGCGAATATCCCACATTGGAATTTTTTTGAATACAGTTAAAAACCTCATCACTACCAATCACAAGGCAATCCACTGTCGGGTTGTAGTTCATTTCGTCTGCAATTCCCAAAAGCGGCATATACTTTTGAGCAAAGGACTGTTTATATCGGATGAACGATAATTTGTGTGCAAGAGGAGCCCGATACCGAAAGGTTTCCAGTCCCTTTTCTATCTTTCGGACAACCTTGTTTTTACTATCTGCATTTTCTGTAATTACTGGAGCACCTACATGGTAGTCCACAAATTCTACATTACAGCCAACTTCCTCAATTAGCTGCTTCAATGCATATGCCTGCAAAAACGAACCGTAGTTTGCAATGCGCTGCATCGACATGATTCCAACTTTTCTCATCCATTCATCCTCAATACAATTCATCTACTAATTTTTCAAGTTCTTCATTAAACTTTGCATTGTTACTGCTCATACCATGTCCCATGCCAGCAACAATCTGATCATAGTTCGTTATGATATCTCCCAATGTTTCAATATCTTCTACCGGGATAATCGTTCCCATTCTCTGAGCCACGTTTCTCGCAAACTCCACCTGATGATCGTTCACATGCTCATTGAACTGATGCTGACGCGGCACAACAATAGGAGTCTTACCTATCTGTAGTGGCATGATAAAACTTGCCGGGCCACCGTGAGTGATTACAATACGGGCGTCGGCCACATTTTTCACCATCTGCTGATATGGAATCAGCTTACTCCACTGACAGTATTTCGGCTCGTATGTACTAAAGCCAGTCTGGATAATTACATCTTCGTTTATAATGCCGTCTTTCTTTAATTCATCTATTTTCTGAATCAGCCGATTAAATGGCTGCTCATGTGTTCCTACCGTCACAAAAATCATTTTCTCGTCCCCTGCTTAGAATATACTTCCCAGATTGACCGCTTTCGGATAAACCTTTTTCTGCTCGTCCCACTGCACAACAAACTTGTCCACAATGGGATAAACCATCTTTCCTGTCATTGTCGGTTTATCAATTCGATCAAAAACCTCAATATAGACCAACTTTGCGCCCATCATTTTACCAATATAAAAAAACGGGACCGCAACTGCTGCACCACAGGAAATAATCAAGTCTGGCTTTTCCTTATGTAATACATTCCATGCAATCTTGGTATTCTTAATAAGAGCCTTTAGACTCCGGTTTGTCGGATAATAACAAGGATACATTTTTTCACCTTCAAGCAAGCTTCTTGCATCCTCTTTATCAAACGTAACCCAAAAACGTTCTTTATCTTTCCAAAACGGCTTTAACATATATAAATGTGTCAGATGTCCTCCTGATGAACCAACTAAACATACTTTCATGTTCTCTAAACTCCTTCATCCCAAAATTATCTTTATATGCACATTCGCTTTCATAAATGATTTCTTTTTCTAATTCCCTGTGTGTTCATCACACGGCTAAGTGTTTCCTTATGATGCCATCCCCTCTCGGCGCGACAATCATATCTCACACACTCACCCGAATCTCCCCATCCTCTTTCTTCACATCAAACACAAGCGGATGCTCCTTCCCCCACTTTGGATCTTCCTTCTCCTTCTCATTCCATTCCTTCCATTTCTGAATGAAACCATTGTGGATCAGATTCTCCGCTGCGAGTCTTGCCTGCACCGCTTCGTCATAATTGTCAAAAAGACCAACATAATAGCGCTTTCCCTTGAATCCGATATCCACACGATAGCGATTACAATTCTTCAACTGGAAAACGCCACGAAAACCACTCATGTTATCTTTTCTGCTTTTTCTTTTTTCTAGTACTTCAACACAGGTTCCGTCTACGAGATGTCGTCTCTGCGCAATTTCCTGACGGTTCTTCTTTTGTAAACAACCGCAGCTATGATAATTACCATGCACAAGACCTGCTGCCGTCACGTCAACTTCATTTCCACAATCACAGACACAATGCCAATAGACGGAGCCTCGTTTATCTCTTTTCTCTGTCGCATACTTGGCTGTCAACATACCGAACTTTCTTCCTGACAGATCTGCCGGTCTTCTTCCCATAAGCCTTCACCCTTTTTGCAAAAAATTTCGTAGAGTAGATTACTCTACGAAATTTTTACGGAAAGCCTTGGAAATCAAGGGGGTTCAGGTGTCTGACCAAAAAATTGACGGTAAATAAATGCTGTAAAATTTGCAATTATAATTAATTTTTAAATACATGTGATTGTAAAAGCACGAAACAACTTAGATAATTTAAAATAAATATTTTTGATTTTCTGATCTGATAGCTTGTAAATTGACTGACAATTGACCATAAATTTGACGGCGAATAGATAAAAATCCATTCAAAAAAGATGATTAAAATGACGAAAGTGTCTGTTTTTCGACTTTTTTTGCTAAGAGATTGTATAAATTCATGAAATGAACGTATTCAGATTGACAGAAATGTTTGAAAAGAGTACACTATACATGATAATTATATTAAGATTTGAAACAATTTAAAGAAAAAGCGTATTTCGTAGAGTAATCTACTCTACGAAATACGCTTTCTTTTTCTATTCCAAACTTTTCTCTTTTCCCCGTACAACTCAAAGAAACTGCCCCGGATTATAAAAACAATTATTCCCACACGGCTGACCATCAAAGATTTTCTTATTCAATTGATCGATATATCTCCCTGTCTCTTTTTCTTCTCTTTGATTCCTCTCCAGAAGCCCCAGCGCAGCCTTCAGATTCCGAATATCCCGGATCATATCTTCCACATAATTTCCTCGTCCAACCAGTTTCAGATGGGTAATCCCTGCCGCCTCCAGCTGTGGCAGCGCACACAACGCACATCCACTCTTCCCACAGAGATATTGTTGCTCTTGTTGCTCTTCTATCTCCAATGTTCTCTTTATCACTCGTTCCATACGCTCTTCCATCTCAGCATCTCCCCAGTAAGTCGTCCTGCATAGATAACCCATCTCGTCACAGTGAAGGGAATTGCAGAATGCTCCTGTGAACTGACACAATTCGTTCAATGCAAAGGCCTCGAATTCCAGTCTTTCTGCATTTACAGCTTCTATCATCTGCTGCATCGATGCAACTGTATTTTTCCTGTGGAAGATGATCCGGCCGATTCCCATTTCCCGGAAAACTTTGATTGCCTCCCGGTTCATTTCTCCGGCTTCACCGCTGAGATGGATCTTGCAGGATATGCCTTTCTGTCTCAGGTACAAAATCAATGCCGGATCGGCAAGGATGAAGCTGTCGAATCCGATTTTCATACACTGTTTCACAATGTCTGCAATCTCTTCATATTGTTCCGGAATATAATAGAGAGAATTCATCGCGATATGCACCGGCTTTCTGTACTTCCTGATCATTGCTGAGAGGATCTCTAATTCGCTGAAAGAACCGAGCTGCACATTATAAGCCAGCACTTCCCTGCGGTTCAGTGGAAGCACGGTTCCGTATTTTTTTGTCCAGTTATATGGCACATATCCGCAGAACAACTCGTCTGCTCCTGCCTGGACATATGGAATATATTCATCCACAGAGCCAAGTCCTGCAATGATTTTCATCCTTCGCTCTGCTTTTTCTTTTTCATTCTGTTTTCTTTTCTGTGTCTCCATTCTTCCATCATCCTTCTGTTTTTCACATTTCACAATAGATTGACCACAAGGCGGTTCCATTTTATTCCGAGTTCTCTCTTCAACTGATCCGATTCATCCAGCAGATGTTTATTCAATGCGAACAGACTGTTGTATTTTCCCTTCATATATAAATGCTTTGGATAGAAGAAGCTATGTTCCAGACACGATGCCGGACATTCCTGTCTCTCCCTTTGTTTTCCACGTTCACCGTGTTCCAGCACAGCGCAAAGTGTACAATAGCTCGACGTATTTGTCTGATAGAACGGCACATGTAGATGGTTCTGTATCTTTTGCGGTATTTCCTGTGTATAACCACAGCTTTCCCACTCATAACAGCTGATTCCAAAGCTTTCTTCCAGATAGGTGCGATAAAATCCTGCATTCAGATTATTCTGTTCCAACAGCGTCTTATCTCCCATCTTGTAGGACATTCTTGGATCTTTCTTCCGCTTATTTAAGAGCGTCCCAAGACACGGGATCAGATGTTCTGTCCGCTTCACGAGATGTGCCAGTCCCCAATCATTGACTACAACCTCAAGTCGTTTCTTCTCCGCCCCGGAAGTCTCCTGTTGTTCACACCACTCATCCAGGCGTGTCAACAGCTGTTCTGTCTGTGCAAGCCTGTCTTCCCGAATAAAGGAAAATGCAACGGTCACTTCCATCCGTTCTTTATCTGCTTTCTCAAGAAGTGCAAAGAACTGTTCTTCTTTCGGAAATAGATGTGGACAGAATTGGTTGCCGATATACAACCGGTCCGGTTGTCTTCCCAGGATCCGCGCATCTTTGATTCCATGCTGCTGCCAGTATTCTTTCATGAACCGTTCAATCGGTCTGGTCAGATATTGTTCGTATAGTTTCGGATGATCCAGTTCTACTGCTAATTCTGCCGGCAGATTTTGGAAGATCTCCGCATTCTGAAACCACGCTTTATTTTGTTCTGTTTCATTCTTGAAATGTTCCTCTTCTTCCTGCGCGGGATAACCGGTCATTTCTTGCACCAGATGTTCATCATCCTCTTCCAGCTTGAGCGAAATGTATCGGCTATATTCGACACAGAGCTTCTGAAAGGCTTCTTTATAATCTTCCTGAACTGTGAAAATATCATAGGCTTGATAGAATTCTGTCTGTTCCCCTGACTCTATCTGAAAATGACGAATTTCAATCTCCCGATACTCTGCCTGATCCATCTGATAGAAGCAGATCTTGAATGCTTTCGGATAAATGTTCTCCTCTGCTTTCCCTCTCCTACAAAGCCGGATGCGGAATCCTTCGGATGAAATCTCTGTCAGGCGGACTTCTCTTTGCCTCTCTTCTATTGAATCTTCTGTCATGACTCCGGCCAGAAGTCCATATGGAATCATCTGAATTCCTTTGATCCTTCGCTTTTTCATTTGCTTCCTCTCTCTTTTACAAAATCCTTTCCTTAAAAAATCGTGCTGTCAGCAGAACTCTCCGCCGACAGCACGATTCCTATACTTTTTACTTATATGATTCTATTAGATGTTCAGAAGATCACTGAATACTCTCAGGGCTCCGTCTGTCTCATGTGCAAGTACGCGTTTTGCAAGGACTTTACCGAGCTGAACACCTTCCTGATCGAAGCTGTTTACATTCCACAGGAATCCCTGGAACATGATCTTGTTCTCAAAGTGAGCAAGCAGTGCTCCGAGAGATGCCGGTGTTAACTGCTCTCCGATAATGATGCTTGAAGGACGTCCTCCTTCAAAGTTCTTGTTACGGTTCTCGTCTTCTTTACCACATGCAAATGCTACGATCTGAGCAGCTACGTTCGCGCAGAGTTTCTGCTGGCTTGTGCTGTCCTGGATCACAACATCTGTACCGATCTGGCTGTTCTTGAATCCTACAAACTGAAGCGGCACAATATCTGTTCCCTGGTGAAGAAGCTGATAGAAGGAGTGCTGTCCGTTTGTTCCAGGCTCTCCGAAAATAACCGGTCCTGTTACATAATCAACCGGCTCCCCAAAGCGGTTTACGGATTTTCCGTTAGACTCCATATCCAGCTGCTGCAGATGTGCAGGGAAACGGCTCAGTGCCTGGGAGTATGGAAGTACTGCTGTGCTTGGGTATCCGAGTACATTTCTCTCATATACACCGATCAATGCATCGAGCATCTCCGGGTTCTCTTTGATATTCTTATTGAGGGACAGTTTATCCTCAGCTGCTGCTCCGTCAAGGAACTGTGCGAATACTTCCGGTCCGAATGCGAGGGAAAGTACAGCTCCGCCAACTGCTGATGTGGATGAGAAACGTCCTCCGATATAGTCATCCATGAAGAAGGCTGCAAGGTAATCATCACTCTTTGCAAGTGGTGAAGTCTCGCTTGTTACTGCGATCATATGCTTGGATGCATCAAGTCCTGCATTCTTAAGAGCATCCTTTACAAAGGACTCATTTGTCAGAGTCTCAAGTGTTGTTCCTGACTTGGATACAAGTACGAAGATGGAATGAGCAACATCTACAGAATTCAGAACTGCTGCCGCATCATCCGGGTCAACGTTGCTGATGAACTTTGCTTCCATCTTGAATGTATCATTCTTCTTTGCCCAGTTCTCAAGTGCAAGGTACATTGCGCGAGGACCGAGGTCACTTCCGCCGATACCGATCTGAACAACTGTTGTAAACTTCTCTCCGGCACCGTTTGTGATCTCACCTGCATGTACTTTGTTCGCGAACTCAGCAATCTTCTTCTGCTGCTCTACATAGAAAGCACGCTTGTCTACACCGTCAGCCTCAACAGCATCTCCGAGCTGTCCGCGTGTCATGTGGTGAAGTACGAGACGCTTCTCTCCTGTGTTCACAACTTCTCCGTTGTAAAGTGCTTCGAACTTCTCTGTCAGCTGTGCTTCTTCTGCCAGTTTCTCAAGAGCTGAGAGAACTGTGTCATCCACTTTCTTTGCTGCATAATTGTATGCTAATCCTTCTGCCATCGGAACGCTGTAGTTCTTCACACGCTCTGCTCCGTTCTCTCCGGCCATCACTGCTGCAAGGTCTACACTTTCTGTCTTCTCAAGTTCCTGATAAGAAGTAAGCTTATCCAAATTGTTCCAGGTAATCATCGTTGATTCCTCCTTCATAAAATAAAGTTCATATCCGGCTGTCGGGTTCAGTATCTTCTGACCGGCAGACCATCCATTTCATAAAAAAACTATTGTTAATTTCTCAACAATCAAGTTCATTATACAATCAATCCGGTGCAAATTCAACCCACAAACGATATTATCAGATTGCTGTCCGCACATCGTATAACCGGTAATAATATCAGAGCAGCTCCGCAAACAGACGTAAGATCAGCTGTCCGAGTCTTAAGCCCGCACTTCTTCCTTCTTTATACTGCTCGGTCACTTCTCTGCTTTCTCCCATCGTGCGGATCAGATCATCCCGGATCTCCAGCACTGCGTCGCAATCTGCCAGGAAGCATCCATTCTCAAAGTGATGGTACAGGCTGCGGTAATCGAGATTGATCGTTCCGCAGGTCGCCATTTTATCATCTGCCACACTCATCTTCGCATGACAGAATCCCGGTGTCCACTCATAGATACGGACTCCATGCTTAACCAGATTATGATAGAAGGAACGGGTCACACTGTAAACCATTTTCTTGTCCGGGATTCCCGGTGTTATGATACGCACATCAACGCCACGCTTTGCTGCCAGTGTGAGTGCATGTGTCATCTCGTCTGTGATGATCAGATACGGAGTGATAAACCAGCAGTATTTCTCCGCTTTGTTCGCCATACTGATATATACTTCCTCGCCTACCTGCTCTCCATCCAGAGGACTGTCTGCATATGGCTGGACATAACCACGCTGTTGTGCCTGGTATGCATAGTTGATCACATATTTCTCCGGTACAAGTTCTTTTGACTTTACATTTCCGGCTGCATTCCACATTTCCAGAAATGCTACTGTCATAGACTTGACCGCATCTCCTTCCATACGGATCCCGGTATCTTTCCAGATTCCATACGGATGCGTGATGTTGAAATACTCATTCGCCAGATTGTACCCACCTGTGTAAGCAACCTTTCCATCAATCACAGTAATCTTCCGGTGATCGCGATTATTCAGGAACATATTCAGTCCCGGCAGAATCGGGTTAAATACACGGCATTTGATTCCTAAAGATTTCAGTTTTGTTGCAAAATCCATGTTCACAAACCAGATCGATCCCATATCATCATAGAAGATACGAACTTCTATGCCTGCTTTCACACGGTCTTCAAGTACCGTCTGGATCCGTTGCCATGCCTCTTCGTCTTCGATGGCATGATACTCCATAAAGATGAACTTTTCTGCCTTTGAAAGATCCTCCAGCTGTGCATCCAGCCCTTTGATTGCCTCATCATAATAGGTAACATCTGTGTTCTGATAAACCGGGTAACAGGAGTAATTCGTCAGATAAGAAGCGATTGCCCCCGCCTGCGGATTCTCTTTTTTCATCCATTCAAGAATCTGTCTGTTATCCGGAAGGTATGGGAGCAGTTTTTTATCAATCTCTTCATATCTTGCCCGCATCTTCTTCGTACTTCCGTTCAGACCTACGAGAAGATAAAGACTCACACCAAGAATCGGGAATGCAAGCATCAGTATGATCCATGGCATTTTCATCGATGAAGTCTTATCCATGCTGTAAAGTCCAAGCACAAGAAAGATTGCCACGATTCTTGTTGCCCAGTCAATAATGGTTGCGTACTCACTTACCTTTGTAAACAGAAAGAGAAGGAAAACGATCTCCAGCAAGATAGATACTGCTGTGAAGATCAACCTCTTTGTTCCGTTCTCTGTCTTTTTCTTTCCCTCGAATGTACTGCTGCTCAAATCTACATGCCCCTTTTCTCTTTTCCTTTTAATAATTGCTATTTTCTCTTTGCATAGAAAGACGGAGAATCCGATCACTCAGATTCTCCTGACTCTTTTAATTAACACATACTATAACAGATATGGAAGGAAATTGAAACAAGTATTTTCTTTTTCCACTGTTTTTTTATTCATGTCTAAGTGCTTCGATTGGATTCATGTTCGCCGCTTTCACGGACGGGATCAATCCGAAGATAATACCGATCAGTGTGGAGAACAGCACTGCGATCACAATCGAAACTCCGCTGATTGCTACCGGAACTGCTGAGACTTTGGATATAATGTACGCAAGTGCGATTCCTCCAAGAACACCTATAATTCCTCCAAGCAGTGTCAGTACCGCTGCCTCTGTCAGGAACTGTGTCAGAATTCTGCGCTTTCTCGCTCCGAGTGCCTTCTTTAATCCAATCTCGCCGGTACGTTCTGTAACCGACACGAGCATGATGTTCATAACTCCGATTCCACCAACTAACAGGGAAATGCTGGCGATCCAGATCAGCTGCTGATTTGTCGAGTTACTGATCTCCTGGATCTGTGTTGCCTGTTCTAACAGATCTTCTCCTTTGTATTTCACGGTATCATCTGAAACTGTCAGCATAGCATTTAAAATATCTGCGGATTTCTCTCCTGCCGCTGTCATATCATCTGTACTTTTTGCACGCACGACCAGGTTCTGCGGTTCGTCATACTGGTAAATGACCGGCCATACTTGATCCGGAATAATAATCTTTCCGCTCTGGTCATCTGACATGTAGCGGTAGTAATCTTCCATTGAGTTGATCACCGGCTGGGACTCTGCTTTCTTTGCAACCATTCCAACGACAACAAAAGGCTCTCCCTTGATCTCGATCGTTCTTCCGATCACATCTGCATTGTCGAATAAACTTGCCGCTGTTGTCTTGTCTATCAAGGCTACTTTTCGTCCTTCGGAATAATCTTTGTCTGTTAATCCTCTTCCTTTGGTTACCTGATATCCGTAAACATCCAGATAATTTCTGTCAATTCCAAGAATCACGCTGTTACTTAATGACTTTGCGCCGCGGTAAACTGCGTCGTATTCATTTCTTGTATGATATAAAGACGCTGTCTCCACTTCCGGGAGTTCAACGACCTCCTGCAGTGTCTCGTCTGAGATCTCCGGCACTCCGTCCGGGAGTGACTGATACTGCAGATCGATCGGCCAGTCACCCTGATAGAGCTGTACATTTACCGCGTCATTTCCTGCACCGACCAGATTCTTCTTAATCTGTTCATTCGTTCCTTTGATCGTGGACACAATTGCTATAATGGAACCGATTCCTATGATGATTCCGAGCATTGTGAGCGCAGATCTTAATTTATGATTCCAGATTCCCTGAAACGCCAGTCTGATGTCTTCTAACATAATGGCACCTCACTCTCTTTCATTTTGATACTGTTCAGTCTTCTTAATAATAGTCGTACAGGGTATCTGCTTCCTGTGTCTTTGCGCCTTCTTTGACATCTCTGCCGTAAGGGAACGCGATCAGGTCGTCCATTGTGAGGCCGGAGGTGATCTCCAGTGAATTGTACATATTTTTGCCAACCTCTACATACTGTTTTGTTAATCTGCCGTTATCGCCCCGCTTGTAGACATAATAGCGGTTTCCTTCCTCGCGGACAAACATTTTTTCAAGATAGATCGATCCATCACTACCTGCTGCAATTCCATTCATCGACAGATTCACAGACTCACCATTCGAGAGATTTGCGTCTCCGTGGATCACGAGCGTGAACGGATAGAAGGACTGATTCTGGTTCTCTCCTGTGGAATAATCGCTTACCGGTGAGTTGCCAACACCTGTAACTGTCGCTTCGTAGGATTCTCCCGACTGCCAGGACATTACAGTCGCAGTCATTCCTTCTTTGATCTGATCAAGCATTGTCTCTCCGACTCTTCCGGTCACATAGAAACCTTCTTCTCCGACAACGCTGACAACTGGTTTGTTCTCATTCTTTGCAGACGCTTCGTCAGTCGCTTCTTTGACTACACCTTCTACCGTACTTTTGATCACGCCGTCCCCGACCTTTTTCTTCAGCTTTTTCAGTTCCAGTTCAGCGGATCTCCTGGAAAGATCCAAATCTTTGATCTTCTGCTCTTTCTCCTTGATTTGCTTCGTCACTTCTTCCTTTGACGGGAGGTCCGGGGTGTCTGGGATAACCGGATCTTCTGAAATATCCGGTTCCGGAGTTGGTTCTGGTTCCGGAGTTGGCTCTGGTTCCGGAGTTGGCTCTGGTTCCGGAGTTGGCTCTGGATTTGGAGTCGGCTCCGGGTCTGGAGTTGGTTGTGGATCCGGTATGACTACCTGTCCTGTTTTTCCATCGAGGATCCAACAGGATAAGAATTTTGTCGGCGCTTCTGCGTTATCTACTACATCAAAGGCACACACTTGACCCTCTTTTAATACTTTGAGCATAAACGGTGCATTTACGGCTGCCCCCGGTGCGCAAAGATAACGATACGGTTTTTCCACG
>OGEC01000433.1_pt1 | contig 32882 bp, 32 predicted proteins | sample 1570551 | NCBI WGS metagenome assembly OGEC01 (sample SAMEA2582127, study PRJEB24529) | metagenome | biome: Human gut stool | place: China | collected 2011 | reverse complement strand
CTTAGTCAGCGGTCTGCAAAACCGTGTACGGCGGTTCGAATCCGCCAGGAACCTCTTTTAATCCTTGTAATCAACTGAAATTCAGTATATGATTGCAAGGATTTTCTCTTTTAGGATTAAAAAGAGGATTAAAACCAATGATTCTCCAGTGATTTAAGGCGTTTTCAAAGAATTAGATAAGAGTTTTATTTCATATGATCTACTATTAAGTAGTATGCATTAATACATCCAAAGATTAAACTTATAAGAGCTATAATTACAGTAAAAAAAGTAAGCTTCTTAATAGAAGTATTAAGCTTGTATTGTTCAGTAGATATCTTATTCAATGATTCTTGTTCTCTTAATTGGGATGAATCTGTCATAAATCTTCCTTGATTATATTTCGACATTTTCAAAAGCTCTCTCCATATATTAATCTGAAAACTATAATCTCGGATTTTCAAACGATAATTTTCCTTCGTATTAATTTTATCCTTGAGTTCGTTTTTAAATTTCGAGTTAATAATAATTCTATAATTATTGAATTTATCATCGTTTTTTGATTTATTAAAAGCAAGATACATGTGATACTCTATAGTGTATTGAGATAATATATTTTTTTCTGCTTCGGTTTTATGAGATAATCTTTCTGTCAGAATATTATTATTATCGAATAAATATTTTAGAATCTCCACTTGAAGGCTATCTATTTTTTCTTTTAATGAAACATAGCTTAAAAAACAATTCCAAAAAAGAAATATATCCAGACCTCTCCTTTCGTCAGGAAGAATATTGTCTTCATTATTATATAATTCATTATCTAAACTATTATATGCTGAATTCAACTTGCAAATGCAACTGAATTCTGGTTAATAATTTGTTTAAATTTTTCGTTTGGCGTGAGGTATCCAAGTCTTTTACGAGGTCGATTATTGAGGATATTTTCTATCCTTTTAATCTGCTTATTGGTTATCTCACTAAAGTCCGTACCCTTTGGAATGTATTGCCTAATTAGTCCGTTAGTATTCTCATTAGCACCTCTCTCCCAAGAATGATATGGCTTACAAAAGTAGAAATCTAGTTCTAACTTTTGTGCTATTTCCTCGTGTTTTGCAAATTCTTTTCCATTATCAGCCGTAATAGTATAAATTAAGTTCTTTACTTTTCGTAGAGCCCAAGCGGTTACTTTAGCTACTGGGATGGCTTCTTTCCCTTGTAGTTTTCGTATCCAAACCCTACCTGTTAGTCTATCATTAATGGTAAGAATTGCACCCTTGTGATTCTTACCTATTATTGTATCTATCTCTAAATCTCCAAATCTCTCTTTGTTATCAACCACATTTGGACGCTCATCAATATCTACTCTGTTAGGGATAAATCCACGTCCTGCGTTCTTTGAGCCACGTTTAGCATACTTACGTCCCTGCCGCCTTAGATACTTGTGTAACGTGCCACCTTTTCGCTTCTCCTCCCATATCCAGCGATAAATAGTTTCGTGAGAGACCATTGGCTTATCCTCATTCTTGCTCCTACCTGCAATCTGTTCAGGGCTAAAACCTCTTTTTAAGAGCTTCTTAACCCTACGCTGCATCTGTAAGGTAAATAGCTCTTTACGTCTCTTATCTGCCTTGCGTTTATCTGCTTTGCGCTGTGCTAAATCCATAATATACTTACCACTACGCATATCACAATTACGCCTTAACTCTCGGCTTACAGTACTTTTATCTACTTCGATAGTCTTTGCTATCTCTATTTGTGTATAACCTATTTGCAACATCGCAAAAATGGTATATCTTTGTTCTACGGTTAAATGTTTCATATCTGCAACTAAATCTTTGGACGGACACAGGCGAAGATAGTAATATTTATCCATTCAGCAGAGCGAAGGAGAGTAACTCTCTCTTTCCTCTCTGAAAAAATATTGTATCTATTCCTATGCAACAATCATAAATTAAAAGTTGCATTTACAAGTTGAACTCAAGTATTCTGCTTCCAAGTCATTTAACATCTGTAATAAAGAATGGTGTTTATCTTTATTAAAAATATCTTCAAAAGCTATAAAATCGACTAAGAATGGTTTTAAACTACTTAGATAATAGAAACTTTCTCTACATTCTGATTCTATTATATATATATCTTCTGGGAACTTTAATTCTATTTTGTTCTCTACAATCTCAAAAGTTTTAATGTTACTCATGGTTCTTGGATTCATTTATTCAAATATATAATATGCTTTCTTTATATGACGAAATTACACCTTTATATTCGATTTACAGCATTTATTTACTAAAAGCGAATCCGAATAGGTACAAACGAATAAAGTCTAAAATTAAGCATTTAAAATATTGAGATGAAGAAATCGGCTCAAAAGTTTTCTACTCCTGCATAAGACTTCGTTTCACTCAGCCTTAGAAATATATTCATCACCCAATAAAATAAGAGCTTTACAAAGCCTTCTTCACATTTCGGTACTCCTATTTGCGTTTACAGAGGTAAAAGCTCAACGAAGGGCAAACAATATACTGTACTCTCATTCTATAAGTCGCTGCGTTTATATTATCACAGAAGTTATATATTATCTGAGTAAAGCTTTGTTATTCAACTCCGATTATAGAAACTTATATTTGTACATCTTTGCGGTTCTTAGTTATTCCGTTGCGTTTAACAGTAAATAATAGTGATACGCAAACGAATAGCTTTATAAGTTGGGATAACTGTACATCTTCAATAGTATTTCGATTTATCTCTGATAGTGATTCTTTATTAATGGCAAAAGAACAAGCGGCAGAATATACTTTTGGTTTCAGCTTTTCCAAAATTGTCTCAATAATACTGTTTATGCTATCATCTATCCCGAACTTGCATTCGGGATAGATAGGTATCATTAGCAATATTTTTCAGGCATTTTACAACCTCTTCTTTTATCTATGCGTTTCCTTATATTCTTAGACTACTTCCAAGGCTTAGCAATCAAATAAATATCATCAGTTATAAATATTGCATAAATACTGATAATGAACCAAAGACTTATATACATATTAATTATCTACAATTATATTTCCCCTCTGCTTCTCAGTATCTAATTGAAATCATCAATATATACAGCTTACCTTAATAATATGGAGTCCATATATTGAGCGTTTATTTTTCGCTACGTTTAGTTTAATACTATTATATTACGACTTTCGGACTCAAAGACAACCCTTCTTTTGCGAGATGCAACCAACCACTTTTTTGCATTGATAATATTAATTGCCTTCTTACATCTTTCAACAACGATTCTTTGGTATATGAGCCATAGCGTGCTTTTGTATTATTTTGCAATTTTTTGATTGCACTTCTTGTATTGCGTGGTTTTTGAGACGCATCAACCATCTCTTTTACTCTCTCTTCTCCAAGCATGAATACTCCATATAGCTTGAAAAAATCAAATATTTCTTTTTGAGTACTTCCTTCTGTATCAAGGATTGGCTCATTGCAATACATATCCGTGAACTGAATATCTTGTAGGCTATCCCAAAAGAAAATATAGAATAAGCCGAAATGCGTAACACTTTCTGCAACCGTACCAATTCCAAGTCGTTTTTTTATCTTGGTATGACCTCCCTTTGCCGTAAACTCAATACGGAGTATATCTTGACTCTCATTTTCTTTCAAGAAGCGTTTCTGAATCTCTGTCTTTATTCTTTTCTTTCGGAAGTCCTTTGATATTTCAAGAACTTTATTGTACATCGTAAGATTAAATCCTTTGGATTCAAATTTCTTGTAGCCCCTTCGTGGTGCAGGTTCATAATGAACGCTTCGATAGCCAATGAGCCTATGAAGAATCTCGGAACACTTTTCGCTTGCAATGACATTTACCCCAATCTCAAGCCTTGCTATATTGAGATACTTTGCCTTACTATATTTAATTCCAAGAAGTGAAAGAAGCAATTTTATAGCATCTTCGTATTCATAAGTAAAGTCATTTAAAGTATCTCCGATAGTATCTTCTCCAAAATACCATTTTCTTAAACTACCTCTAACGGTCAGAAACTTTCCAAAGCCAACGCTACTAATTCGCATATAATTCTTTGCGTGATAATTGTCGGGGTTATACAGCTTGAACGTATGCTCATTATTGAAATTCTCATATAAACCTTGTTGCTCCTCAAAAAATGGCTTTGTCAGATGCTTGATAATACTTATCTCCGCACACCAAAATAGGATATTATCTGTCATTTTGCACCTCCTCTTTTTCGATTAGCTCATATACATCACTCCTCTTGAATCGGTAGTTTCTTTTTGCTTCGGGATTGACAGGCACTAATTTACCTTGCTTTACCCTTCGACCTAAAGTTTGAGGAGAAATTTGTAGCATCTCAACCACTTCTTTAGAGGTAAGCAAGCGGTCTTCACCCATGAATTTTGCAAAATTCTTTTCGATATAGTCTGTAATCCAACGCTTTCGTTGATTTATCAAACTAATCTTTACCAAATAATCTACTCTTCGCTTTAGCATTTCGTCCATCTCTTGACAGATGAAAACTTTTTCTTTTTTTACGTTCATTCTTATATGATTTTAAATGGCGAGTTTCTCGCCATGGTTAAAACCATACTATAACAGGGATTTTATTGAGCTGTCAGTGTTTTGAGATTTCTTAACGGTTTAAATTTGAAAGCAAAACGAAAGTTGGCACAGTATTTCCTTTGTTTTTCTCCTATTTGAAAAGCAAATGCCAATTTGATATTTTTAACAATAGACATGACATAGTATTTTCGTATCGACTAAAAAGAAATTTTATACTCTAACGGAATATATTCACCGTACCCGCCAAACGAACCATTCCTATATGTCATTTCAAAATAATGGGATAACTCTATCTTGTCAGAAATATTAGAACTTAAAACCCTCTCATAAACATCAATTTTAAGTTGCATTTTTCCTTTCTTTTCTTGTAATTGAGGACAATTATATATTGCATTTTCTAAGTCGAGCTTTAATACTTCGGGTTTATCACACGTCCAACGCATTAAATCAGTCGAATTATTAGGCAATATTTCCCATCTATTAGTTTTTTTATCTTTCTTGAGGCTTAGGTCTAAGTACCCTCTATGCTTATATCTTTGTTCCTTAAATTCTATATTGACATAACTATTGACGGGAATATTTTCACCTTCTATTTCTATACAACCAGCTTTATAAATGCCATCTCCAATATTCTCGTTTGTGATATAATCATAAATAAACTTCTGCATAACAGAATATCCCAATGTATCAGAAAGGTTTGCTAATGATAGTTTCCCTTCTTTGTCAATAATACAACGATAGTTATAATTAAAATACTCATTCTTATTATTGATTATGGAAGAAGTTGCCATTTCTGCAATATCAATTTCAATATCAGGTTGAACTGATAGCATATCTTTCGTAAATATATCGCCCGCTTCGATACGTTTTATTAATGCTTGTTCCTTCTCTTGCCTTTTCTTTTCTACGGCAGCTTGTTGCTTTGCTTCTTCTTCCTTCCATACTGCTTCTACTTTTTCCGTTTCTTGAATAGTAAAATCCATATCTTTTAAAGCAAAATATCCCATTCTCATACCATAGTTGTAGTATAATGCTATCAGATATTTCTCGGCATAATCTAAATGTTTATCCAGAGTACGGAGTATTCTGTCCGCTTCATCGCTGAAATTTATTTGGTTAGCATTTGCAAAGAACCATTGCATACGTTCATTATATTGGCAAGAATAACTGATTTTCTTTGCCATAGCGGTTGTTACAAATGATTGCTGATTCTTCTTGGTTTGGGGATAAACACTTTGAAAGGATAGAAAAAGCAGCATTATAATTACCGTACTCTTTGAAAAATAATATTTCATTTTGGAGAAATTATTTTTCCTAACAGGCAACCATTGAAAGGTAGTTTGACAAACGAAGAAGTGGGCTGCCGTCCATATCCTGCAAGGTATCGCCAAACACCCGTACATACACGAACAAACAACCCACCCTATTCAGGAGAGCTATCTGACGTGCCTCGTATGTACTTAAATTGGCGATTTTAGCAGGAAAAGGCACTTCCTTTACTCAATCATTCCTATTTGGAACGCTACAAAGATAGCTAATTAACTGCTATTCATCATTGCTTCTCAATTTTTTATTTATTTCTGATAGAAAGACAGCTCCCGCATGAGAGCTGTCTTATACGCCTTGTATATACTTAAAACATTGGCGATTTTAGCAAGATAAGGCGTAACGATAAATCAAATAGCTTTAGTTGTCGTATTTTTCAGTTTCTGCTCCCACACACTCGCCATCGTTTTTTTCAAATCATCTTTTGATAGGTTTACATATCGTTGGCTCATTCCAACATCTTTATGCCCCATTAGGTCGCAAATCATAAAGGCAGATACTTTTCCCGAAGCCCCTAAATGGCTTCCGAAAGTATGGCGTGCTACATGCGTAGTAAGATTCTTTTCAATTCCAGCAATTTTTGCTAATTCCTTCAAATACCGATTCATCACTTGAATATCAATTCTGGGGAATACATGATTTTCCGCATCTTGATACTTCCTTTTGTAAACAATCATGATAGCTTTTGCTTGGTTGCTGATAGGAACAAAAACGGGTTGATTCGTTTTTACTTGTAGCTTTTCAAAAGAAGTTATATTTTCATCAACATGCTCCCATGATAAATCCATGGCATCCGAAAATCTCAACCCCGTTTCTGCACAATACATAAATACGTGCTTCGCTAACTTTAAGGAATTGCAAGCAGATGCCGGCAGTTTTGCTTTTTTCAAACTCTCATACTCTTTTTCAGACAAGGCTATTTCTCGGTGCTTTCCATTTTCTATTGGAAACTCGGCAAATGGGTCTTCCAATTTGAATTTTCCTCTTCTATTAGAGAAACGAAGAACCGTTTTTAAGAGTTTCAACCTTTTTGCGACCGTATTTTGTTTATTGGGTATCGCTCTGTCTTCTCTTAAATATTTTACGAACCGCAGCAAGAAATCGTAGCTTATTTTGTCTATGGTCAATTCTTTTCTATATTTTGATTCGCAAAAATCGACCAATACATTTTTAGTTATTCGATGATTATTTTTTGAACCTGGCTTCATTTTTTGATATTTCACATAATTATCAAAGGCTTCTGAAATTGTCGGATAGACTGATTTATTTTTCGTGGCTTTAACCTCTTCTAAAGGAAGTCCTTTCAATATCCGTTTCATTTCTTCGAGTGATACATTTTCCTCTAATGCTTCTTTCTTCCGTTTATACTTCTCAAACTCTTGCTTTCTTTCGGATAAATAGCTATTGATTTCTGTAGCATCATCACTCTTTTTATCTACCAACTCGGATTCTTGTATCCAAAATTTCGGTTCGATACTTTGTCCTGTCGGTACTCGGTATTGCTTACCTTCAAAATAAATTAGAAACTCAATTCTTGTTTTGCCGCTCTTCGTTACTAAATCTTCACGAATGAGCAATTTCAATTCTTTAGACATATATATTCCAATGTTTTATTCTTGCAAGCTCCATTGCTTACTTACATAAGTAAACTCCATTTGACAATTGTATCGGATTGGGATTAGAACTCCGCATGGTCTAAATTAGTTATACTATTCTGATATTCAATGATTTTTTGAAAATGAAATTAAATATCGAACGCTTCTTGCTAATATTTTATTGAAACAACAATGAAATTATATAATGAAACATCTGATATTTTCCGAACTTTGATTACTTTTGCGAAAAGGCTGTAAATTTATGAGGTTCATTGAATTAGAAGATAGTGAGAAAAAGGAGTTGGTGCGTCGATATGCGAACCATAAGAATGCAACAGTAAGGAAGCGAGTACAAGCATTAATTCTCTCCTCCCAATATTATTCCATAAAAGAGATAATAGAAGCAACAGGAATGAGTAGAACGACCTTGTACCGTTTTTTTAAGGAATGGGAAAATACGGAGTTATCCGAAAGGATAGATACTTTGTTCATCAAAGACGGTAGAGGTGCTAAGCCTAAGTTGGATTCTATAATTGAAGAATTGCCTAATTTGGTAGAACGCTACAATGGTAAAATTTCCGTCATTCTTCGAGTACTTGAAGAGAATTATGGGCTAAAGGTTTCCAGACCAACTTTACAGAAATATTTGAAAAAAACATAGTTATGATATATTTTAAAAATGCAAGTCAAATAGAGCAATTGTCGAAAGAGTTGGGTGAATGCGTTACAGGCTCAAGGTTAGACACCTTGCTTGCCAATTATCAGTTTAAGGATGATAAGATAATTTCTACTAAATGGAAACGGATCCATAATGCATTCGTCCATCAGCATAATACTTATAAAAATCATCAACCTATTTTTGCTTTTACGGAGGAAGTCCTATCTCCTGTAAATTATACAGATATTGAAAAACATAATAATCATTGCGAAAACATTAGTCGAGTACTAAGATTTATTGGCTATGAAATAAATCAAGAGGGCAAGATAGTTCCTGCGAAAGTGGCGAAGACTATTTCTGAAGCTCAAAAAAGAGCTGATTCATTGCGAGAAAAACTACAAGAAAGAAATGCCCATTATATTCTTTTTAATTTTTGTAAAGAGGAATTTTGCAATAATGATTATTTTCATGCTGTACAAGAAGCTATTAAGAGTATTTTAGTCCGAGTTCGAGATATTTCTTGCCTCTCTACTGATGGGAGAGCTTTAATTCAACAAGTATTTCAATTAACAGCTCCCTACATCATAATAAATAATTTCCAAACAAGTTCTGAGAGAAATGAGCAAGAAGGATTTAAAATGATTTGCGAAGGCTTGGTTAGTATGATTAGAAATCCAACTGCACATGAAGCCAAAATTTATTGGACGATAACAGAGCAAGATGCGCTTGAAACATTATCCATGCTTTCTTATATTCACAGGAAGTTAGATACAGCCCAGCGGATAAGATAAGGATTAGATTCTTGGCAGGATAGATAGGTTGGATTTTCTAAATCCACGTTTTTGACAGAAACTTTACAATAGTCGAATTTCCGTTATCCTCCGAGTGCTTGAAGAGAATTATGGGATAAAGGTTAACAGACCGACTTTTAAGAAGTGTTTAGGAAAATTTGAATGATAAATAAACAACAAAATAATAAAATGGACAATCTTGCAGAAATTATCAACGATTATCTCCTTGCGGAAAATGCAGATTACGCAATAATGATTAATGGAGATTGGGGGTGCGGTAAAACATATTATATTAAAAACACCCTCTTCCCTCAAATAAAAGAGGTGCAATCTTCGGTTGAAGTGAGTATTGTAAAGAAGGGACTTTTGCATAGAAAAGAATCTTCTGTAGAGTTTAAAAAGTACGAACCAGTATATATAAGTTTATACGGGTTATCAAATGTCGATAGTATTTATTCAAGGATTTTAGCTTCATTATTTCCTTTCTTGCAGAATAAAATATTCTCTACAATTAGCACGATTGCCAATCGTTTTTTGAAGTTAAAGGATATAGATGGAATATCAGAAGAAGAGCGCAAGACAATAGAATCCTTTGTCGAAATAGCCCAAAATAAAGTGCTTTTCTTTGATGATTTAGAGAGAATTAGTAAAGAAATAGATATTCAAGAGGTATTAGGGTTCTTAAACGCCTATACAGAGCATAAGAACTTGAAAATTATCATAGTTTGTAATGATAAAAAAATCCAAGATGATTATATTGGATTCAAAGAAAAAACAGTTCGATTTACGTATAATTATCAAGCATCCATTGATTTAGTTTATGAAAATATTTTATCTAATTTTAAATCAGCGGAGTATCGTACTTTTTTATCTGACAATAAAATGGCTCTGATTAAAATTTTTGAATCAGCAAAATATTCCAATCTCAGAACATTGCGATTCATTTTAGAAATTTTCCAAAAAATATTCAATGCGGTTACGGATACTGAATATAAGAATCAAATATTGGAACGACTTTTCTTTTTTACTGCAATTTATTCAGTAGAATACAAGGAAGGTATTGCCAAAGAAGATTTAGATTCTCTATTTAAGGTAGAGAGTTATTTCCCTATAAATTTTGGTAATAGTGATAAAGTTGAAGAAAAAGAACCAGAATATTTCGAGAAATTTTGCGACAAATACGAAGATATTCGTTCATCTTTTTATTATTATCCAACGATTGCTAATTATGTCCACTTTGGGTATATTCCAGAGGATTTTGAGTCTTTAATTAAGACAATAAGAAATGAAATAAAAAAAGAAGAAGAATCTGAGGATGCCGTAAGTCTGAAAAAAATAAAAAATTGGGAATTAATAGAGGGTGAAGAGTTTAATGATTTAATCGGATATATATTGGACTTGGTTGATAAATGTAAATTCAATCTTTACACCTATCCTGCAATATATGCTCAATTAATACAATTAGAGTATATGCAGATTGAAAATTTCAAATTAACCAATGAAATTAAGAACCTATTTTTCAAAGCCATTGATGAAAGTAAAAAAACGCATAAATTTGAATATACTTTTAATATGAGAATCCCACAATGGGATTACACGGATAAATCGGGAGGAAAAGATAAGTATCAAGAAATATATAGCTATGCGCTTCGTGCAAATGAAGAAGTTGGAAATTTAGAGCATAAAAATGAAATTGATAAATTTGTAGAAATGGTATCTTCTAACAATATTAAAGGTTTGGAAGATTATATGTACAATATCAATAATAAGGATATAATAAAAAATATAAATGTAGAAACTCTCTTTGAAAAACTACTATTAGCCAAAGGAGCTACAATCAAAATGTTCGTTCATGGTATATACGCCTTCTATCCTGATAATAGTTTATTTTCCCTATCAGATGAAGAAGTAGCTTTCTTTAAAAGGTTTGATGAACTTATTGATGATTATTTTTCAAAAACAAAAAAGAGACCTATTGAATCTGCATTTTTATTTTATCTAAAAAATAAAGTAAAGTCCGTCTTAGCAAGAAATACTTATCAAGGATAAGGATTAAAACAAGGATTAAATTCTTGGTAAGCTATGATAAGTAGTGATAAGTTAGATTTTCTAATTCCATGCTTCTTGGTAGAAAGAGAGAGATTTAGCCAATCATCACAACTGTCAGTAAATCAAACAATAGACTCGCCAGGAACCTCAACTATCACTTTAAAGCCCTTGAAAGTCAAGCACTTTCGAGGGCTTATTTTTTACGGAGACCGTTTCGGGGACCACTTGAAAATTCGAGAATATTTTCCAATATATCTTTTGATTATTTTTAGGATTTAGTTTACAGCAGAAGCACAAATGATTTAAAGTGATTTGCCATTCAAGAATCTCGTAGTCCTTAAGTGTTCTTTCTATTATATGTGATTTATATGAAGAAATATAGATTGAGGGGATTGTGTACCCCCTCTTCTATGGAAGACCAGCTAAGAGACCATAACTAATGTGGTTTAATTGGGTGCTATAATTAAGTAGCCTGCCAAATCTTCCGGTTCATCATTCTTGGGTGCTTCATTTATAATATCCCAAACTAATGCTTTACCTACAATTGATTGTATAAAGCTAGCAAGGTTATATATATCCTCTAATTCTAATTTGCAGTCTATATTCCCAATAAATAGTAATTTACACTCTTTGTTTGCTTCCAATTTGATAGAGTTACTAATTAATTGGCGAATAACCTCAATAGACAAATCAGAGAAGTTTAGTGACAAGATTATACTTTCACTATCTCTAATAACCTTAAACTTAAAAGACTTTACTCTCATTGTAGCTTTCTTTCTAATGGATTATGTTATCAGCTATGTTATCAAAACGTGCAAATTGACTGGAAAATTTTAATAAAGTATTTCCCGTCTTTCCATTACGATTTTTAGCAACTATGATTTCAGCCATACCGTGCAAATCATTTTCTTTTTCATCTTGGTATATTTTGTAATATTCAGGACGATGGATAAAGCAAATCATATCTGCATCTTGCTCAATAGTTCTGGATTCTCGTAGATCACTTAATTGAGGACGTTTTCCCTCAATGCCTTCACGTGATTCTTTACCACGATTTAACTGTGAGAAAGCTATAATAGGAATATTCAATTCCATAGCCAATGCTTTGAGCGAACGAGTAATTACGCTAACCTCTTCTTCACGATTGCTATAACTCATGCCACTTGTATTCATCAGTTGGAGATAGTCAATGATAATTAGCTTAACTTGATGTTCTCGTACAAGGCGAGATGCCTTAGTGCGAAGTTCTTGTATAGATAACGCTGGTGTATCATCCAGAAAGATAGGTGCATCTTCTATAATTTTTTCTGCATCATCCAATAAGGCTTGTTCTTTCTCACTATACAATTCTGCATGATTTATTTCCACGTTGCTTACATTTGATAAAAAACGATTCATGAATTGAACAGTGGACATTTCGAGGCTAAAGTAAGCAATAGGGGTTCTATTAAGGATGGCGATATTTCTCACCAAGGATATTGCTAATGCTGTTTTTCCCATTGCTGGGCGTCCACCAATCACAATTAATTCTCCTTTTTTCCATCCGAATGTAATTTTATCCAATTCAGTGAAACCGGATTGTATGGCTCTCTCACCTACATACTCATATTTGAATATACCCAATTTTTTCATATTCTTTTTCTTATTTAGTCTTAGTGTGAGCAAAGTAACTAAGACATATACGTCATTTTACGACGTAACTCTCGAAAAAAAGAAACCGCTACAACTTGACATTATAGCGGTTCTTGTTCGTAGTTAGTATGTAATACTTTGATTTATATTTCATTACATGAGAACAAATGTTTTTTATTCCACATCATTATTCAAGAAAATATCCAATTTAGCTTCGGAAGTCTCTGCTTTTTTAAATAATTTCTCAATAGGAGTAATTTTCTTGCTATACCATTTCCTCATTTTGGAACTAACAGTTGCATACTGTTGGAGTATAGCCAACGTCTCGCTCAAGTTTTTACCCTCCAAGCTTAAAGTAAGGTATTCAGTTGTTGCAAGATATGCATTGTAAGCATTCTTGTGTATTTTGGGCACATTATCTTTATACCCTTGTTGACCTCTATAATAAGTGTAAGAACATTCCACGCATTGTAAGTCGTCAGAAATCTGTTCTACCATTTTTTTCATCATAGATAAAGTGTCATACTTCTGCATGAAATCTCGATTGATTTTATCAATGTATTCACTTATTAATTTTATCGATTTATAATATTTTCCATCGTTTTCTTTAATCCCTCTTTCCGTATATTCATTGCGTAGACGAATAACATCATCTAATTCTTTTTTATGCATTTTAACCGCAGTCTCTAAAGCCGAGGATTTTCCACTACTCTCATATAATCCTTTTCTACAATATACTACGTCAGGACGAACAAACTCCATTTCTTTTATATTCATGGAAACTTTTGTAGGGAGAATTTCTTGCAGCTTGTTATATAAGGAATCATACTGAAGTTCTAATAGCTTTTCTTTTCTTAATTGCTCCACATCATTTCCATTTTGATCTACTATCTTCTTAGAATATACTTCGTTATCTTTATATAAAGATACCTCATAATATTCATTTCCTGCTTCTCTCAGAACTTTTATAGATTTGGTTAAAGCACCATTATCATAACATTCTATCACATCTGTGCTTAGGTTCTCTTTTTGTGTGATAGTTTTGCCATCTTCCGCATAAAACGAAATGATATTATCATCTAGTTTCTCAATTAATATGCCCGTTTCGCTATATCTGGTATACTGAATTGGAGTTGTTATATTTCCATAGTTTCCCGGTGTCACTTGAAGTATTCCTTTGTATTCTATTTGTCCGTTTTGAAACCAGTTTGTGTTATATTGTTTGTCATCTACTAATTTTGCATGGCTTTTCTTTTGCCCTCTATTTTTGGCATCCGTGTAGTAGGATGTTTTCTCTATCATTTCATCTTCCTTATATATACATTCTTCCAAGAGATAGTGCCCACTACTTCCCAAATTATAATTCTTTTCCACTCCGCTCTTTTTCCCATTTAGATAGTTTGTGGATTTAGAAATATATTTTTCGGATGTTCCGAAATATTCGATACATAATCCATGTAAAGCTCCATGATTGTAGTTTGCGGAGATTAGTAACATTCCATTCCTGTCGTATTCCTTATAGGAACCATGTCTTGTTCCAGTACCCGCAATTACAGTAAAAGACTCATGTAAACGGGAATTCCCCCAATCCCAATAAGTTTTTTTAGTCACAAGATTCTGCGCACTAGCTATATCAACTGATGATATTATAATGCAAATAAAAAATAGAATTCTAAATTTCATATTTTCCTTGATATTAATTTCTTTTTTGTTGTATGCGATCTTAATTTATCTGTACGATGTTGGTAATAGGATTAGGCGTTGATTCCGTAATTTCCACATTACCGTCTATATCAATCGTTCCGATAACAGATTGGCTTGTACTATATTGAAAACCTGCAAAATATAGCAAATCCGAACCCTCCATTGTATAAATGGAACGAAAATCAATGCCTTTGCTTGACAAGTCCAATTCCTTGATACTGTAGTTCTCCAATGCTATAATATCCAATTTATCCACAGATTTTCGTGCATATAAAGCATTTGCTGTCAAATAAGTGGAATAATCTGTATTGAAGAATCCGTTTAGATTAACAGAAATCTCAGTCAATGTCCTTGTTGCAAGTATATATTCATAAGTGCGACCATAAACATTTATCAGCATTGTAGCTCTGCGCTCGTTCCATTTCACTTGTATATCGTTGGGCTGTGATATTCTCCAGTAGTCAAGGAGTTCCGCCTCTGCCATAATTTGACTTTGGAGTTCTTGTTTCTCATTCAACTTGCTAACTACAAGTTTGTAAGAATCGTATTCTCCACTCACAGCTGTGAGATATAAATCCTCGTTGTCGTGAGAAACAAAAGCATTTCCATATTCTGTTTGGGGGATAAAATTAGAAATGATAAACTGCTGTGTACCATACGACGGACGGATATATCTGTAGCCATAGAAACAAGTTCCTTTATTGTTGATGACAAAGTGAATTTTGTCCCGTATTTGTGTTTGAGCATATAATTCCAATTTTAAGTTAGATACATCTTGCGTATGAATCTTAAACAAAAATGATCCAGTGGAATTATCTGTAACATAAATATTTTCCTTATTATCTGTAATGGCATTCTCTCCATCCAGCCCTATACCTAAATCATATATAGCTTCCGTTTTTTTATCAATAAGATAGGAATATCCACCAACCCGTTGTTCAATAGGATCACCTGGCACTGGTCTATAGTTAATATCTAAAGCTGTGTTTATCATCAGATACTTTTTATTAATATCCCATATTTTAGACAAATCATTTATTCTGACTGTATCACCGTTGCTGTCAATCCACGATAGCTCCATATCTCTACCGTCTTTCTTAATCTGCCGATATTGGGCAGAAGAAGAACGGGTATTAGCTCCACTTGCATAAACATACTTAGCATTTTTGATATTCAGCCCCACAATATCACCGTGTTGTGGCGGTTGGGGCAGTTCATCATCATTACTGCAAGATACAAGAAAAAAGGCTGTACAAGCAGCCAATAAATACTTCAATTTCATAATGCTATTTTTTAATTTTATTAGTAATTCTATCCGATAATTTTTTTAATCCTACTTTATCTAAGCTTTTCAACTTAGCTTCTTTCCCTATCAGAAGAGGGTGTTTAGGATAGCCTTTCGTGGTAGCTCCGTATGCTTTAAAATGATAATTTCCAATGAATAGGCTGATTATGCCTTGTATATTCTTATCTTCATTCCCGAATAGCAGATCAGGCAAGTATAACCGTTTTGTATCGTCAATAATCGCCCCCCAAGCGCACCACACATCTGCCCGGTCAATAGTGGACAACAATTCTTCTATGACTGCAAGATTGCGCAAATGAATCTCCATACTGTAAGTGTCATCTGTATCCATGTTGTTCGGATTGGTTGCTCTTTGAGGGTAAACATTCAGCATATACCATGCTCCGTATTCACCGCTTCTTTTTGCATAGTCTTGTACCCTTCTCAATGTCGGGTCAAGGAAGTTAGGCAGTGCCATGCTAGGATTGATACCAATGCAAACCAATACATTCTGTTTATCCGTATCGAATTGCTCACCTAATACATAACGCACGTCTGTAAGTTCACAGTCGTATTTTCTACGATATTCGTCCGACACATCATAGTTATACACCCAACCATTTTTTACTATTTTCTTACTCATAATCTCTAAAAGTCTTATCGCTTAGTATTTCTAAGCACAAAGATAAATCTTTTTTTCAACTTTACAAATTCAAAAACATGGTTTTATGAAATCAGATATTGATCTATTTGTCATTAATAGAATTAGAGAAAAGCGGAAGGAATTGAAAGTGTCTCAGCGTGGTATGGCAGAGATACTTGGCTGTTCTGCTGGTTTTATCGGACAAGTAGAGAGTGAAAACTCTGATACCAAGTATAGTGTACATCAACTCTATCTTATCGCAAAGGATTTTGATTGTTCTCCAGCAGACTTTTTCCCTTCTCTTGATTCTGATTTTTAATCCAGTTTTGCTTGCAAAGCTAAGACTATGGGTACGACAATTTCAGTCGGTGCTCGGATGATTTTTTTCATATTACATTTATCTGGAAAAAAATAACCGCTACATTGCTGTAACGGTTATGATATTATTTTCTTAATTTCTCAATTCTGCTTTATCTCTTCAATTTCGTTATCAGTGTCGATAATTAGATACTGTTGTAGTTGAGTGTCTGTAAATATAAACTTACTTTCTTCCTGTGTTATAATGCTAATCTCCTTTATTCTGGTATGTCCGACTACATGATGGTAGTTAGGGAGTGCGGATTTACTTAAAGAGTCTGGTCTAATCCATAATGGACTTTGATAGACATTATTTCCGGCAGCATCGCTGTTTATTTTATTGACGAAATCTAATACTAATGGATATGTTTGAAACAGATTGTTTATATCTGTATAATGTTGCATTCCTTTTTCTCTCATCCATATACGGCTTACACCTGCATGGGAAAACAGATAATTGTCATAGCAAACACACGCTTGAATTGTCTTTTCCCGAATCAGGACTATAAGTTCATCTTGTATAAGATCGGATAACCGTTGAGTGAAGCGGTTGCTTCTCACACCTCCGATATACTGTAAGTCATGGTTGCCTATTAGCAAATCAACGTTAGTATATTCTTCTTTAAAGTCAAGTATAGAGTGTAGATTTTCTAACTGTTCTTCTGGAGAAATAAGACTATGTTTGTCATCTACATAATCCCCAAGAAAGATAAATCTGTCCACATTCCCTCTTTCCTTATTGATAATATTCTTCCATTCTGTCAGTCCATGAATATCACTAATTATACATATTTTCATAAGCGTTAGTATTGGGATATAGCTTTTTGTAAGCGTTTTATAATTCTTTCTCTGAGCGATAATGGGTATAAGACTTCTACTTGTTCTCCGTAACTGATTATCTTATTTTCTAATTCCGGATTGATAATTAGGTGTAAAGTGACAATGTTTTCATCTATAGTTTGAGACTGGTGTAGTGGTAGAGCTTTCAGATAATGTAACATAGTATCGGAAAATCTTAGTTCCACTTTTTCTATTGGGGCATTTGGATTGTTATCCGGTTCATAGATTAACCCATATACTTGATTGAATTTATCCGCAGTCAGCTCCAATACTTTCTCTCGTTGAAAATGATTATCGGTAATAATAAGGTCACTAATCCTGTCAAGCCCAAAAGTGCGAAAAGCTTTCAGTTCATCAACATAGGCAAACATATACCACATTCCTTCAAACTCTTTCAATAGATAAGGAAAGACTGTATATTCTTTTAATCTGCCTGTTTGATAGTTTCGATGTTCAAAGTGGATGCTCATTTGGCTCTGGATTGCTTGTAGTAAACGACCGATATTCTCAACTCCTTTTGCGTGAGGGGTAGGGCTAATAGATAAGTACTCTAGGAGTTTGTTTCTGTCTTTGACGGTGGAGAGAATAATATCAGAACTTTCAGCTAGTCCAATAAAATAGAGCAATTTATCGAAATCGAATGTACTATCTGTTTGAGCATAGTAACCATTCTTTTGTTCATCGTATATGATTTCTATATCGAAATTACTTCGTATATCAGCTAGATCTCTTTGAAATGTCCTCTCTCCAATCTCTACGTCATATCGTTTCATGTAGTCGAGCAGTGTACGCTTGCTGGGATAATCATTCTGTAGAATTCTACGAATGATTAGATAGTTTCTTCGTATGGTATTTTTGGTTGGCATAAATGTTTATATTTGTTAGGTCAAAGCGATTACTGATATTCAATATCACTTATGGAATTAGAGTAGACTCTCGAAATAAGAAACGTTGTAATGAACAGTATTTGGACAAATTATCATTTGGCTACCACAAGAGTGAATATGCCCAAATACATGGTTACGAGGTTTGTATTTAGCGATCACATCTTTTAATAAAGAGCATCCAGTACCTTCATCCAATACTCCTTTTGCTGGTCCATGGGTTATCAGAAAGTCTATGCTCGATGGAATTTCTTGTTTATGATGTAACCACGGGCGTGCTGTGATAGAATAGAAATGAATATTATCATACTTTATCCCAGAATCTTCCAGCAATGTAACACCTTTAGGGATTAGCAATTGTGCATTTTCTGGGCATAAATCGAACAACAGTTCATGATTACCAGCCACAAATATACGTAATTGCGCAGGTTGAGCAGCATACCAGTTGAGGAAATTGGATAATTCCTGTTCTTCTATACCTTCTACTCCGTCTCCAGCGCAAATCAAGATGTCAGCTTCTGACGGTATTCTCAGTTGAGAGTGCATCCCATGAGTATCAGAGAATGCGAATATTTTATGATTCTTAAATGGTATAATCATATTCTTTGTATTTTTAGGCTGTAAATTTACGAGATTGCCAAATAGGAACAAACAATATCAAGTATAATCTATTTATAATCTTGAAATCTATGTTACACTACATATCCTAGAGGCTTGTTTATGATTATATCATCGTTGTATTGTAAATTACTCCCTCTCTTCTTTCTTTTTTCTTCCTCTTTTCTTTCTATTCAATAGGAAATTCAGATAGATACTTGGCTTGAAACTGGCAATCTTTTTAGCCGGAATATCAATCGGAGCAAATGTACTAGGGTTCATTCCTTTTCTCGCAGCTTTTTGTTTCACTGAGAACGTTCCAAAACCAATCAAAAGCAGCCTTCCATTTCTTACCATTTCTTCGGTAATGATTTCTATTACTGCATTTAGCACTTTTCTTGATTCAAACTTGCTTAACCCTGTTCTTTCCGCAATAGCATTTGTTAATTCTTTCTTATTCATGTATTTACAGTTTAAATATTACTCAATATATTATAGTTCTTATACAATTTATTGTTCTGCTTCCATAAGGATTGTCATTCCTATTTCTTTGGCTATTAAGTATTCTATTCTTGCTCCTTTGGAGGCTTGCCAGTTGTTAAGCAAGAAGATAGCTTCGCAGTCAAATAGGAGTTTTATATCATCCAGCATATACTCTTTCCATGTCTTTCCCTCAATCGGTGTATTAACTTTTATAGGGTTAATAGGGATATATCCTTGTACAGTCAGTGCTTTTTCTGCTTTATCAAATTTAGCTTTGGCTTCCTCTACTCCTAATCCTGTAATTTGTCCTGAAATGTATATTTTCATTAGATTCTGTTTATAATTTTACATCCATTGTCTAATAAACATTTTCAAGAATTGTTCCGTTTTTGCATATTATGACGAGGCGTCATATCTTGTCATACAGCATGGATACTTAAAGTGGTTAGAAATAGAGGATAGGGATTGTTGAATAGTATTTCTCTATAAATCAATTCTTTATTCTTTGTAAATCACTTTAAATAAAGAATTTCTGCAATATTCTTTATATGACGTTTCTGTCATATGTTATTCAATTTAAGTATCAATTTTTTATTTTATCTCTAATTTGGGATAGGATAAAATCGGCATTATGTTCTTGATTAAGAAAAATCTGCATCATTGCTTTGATTTTCTTCATTTGTTTACCTAACGCTCCTTTGGTCTTGTTTGAGTAAAGAGATATATCTTTAATTTCTTGCTCAATGCTTCTCAAATCGAATTTGTGATAACGGATAATGCACCATAATCCATAGTCTACAATATTGTTTATTTGTATGGTATTAGATTTATGTGAGGTATCTGCATCAAATATCTTGTTGAATAAAGATAGTAAGATGTTTTTGTTAGTGTTCATTACTGAATGGAAATCTGTGTTGGAGATTTCTAACTCCTTCATTATTTTTCTTTTATTCTCTAATTTTATCTCAAATCGGGTTTTACCTTGAAAATAGTTGAGGATTGATTGCTCCGCACCTGTTTGCTTTAGGAATGTCTTATTTCTATATAATGAAATTTCTGCTTCTTTATTATAAATGGTTATTGACTCTCTGCAATCTACGGCTTTTACATCTTTAGTGAACAAAATTCCATCTGTGTATCTGTGCCATTTATATCGTCTATACTCTCCATTATATTGGTTGAGTCTATCAAGAATTTCACTAGTCAATTTTAAATCTACATCTTTGGTTATATGTAGCTTGTTGAAATAACAGTTCTCAATAATCTTATCAATATTTAATTTGCAAATATTAAGGTTTTCAATATTGAGTAAGCATTGACGAAACGTTTGTGTAGAGATTAATAGTGGATAGTCTTTGAATAATATTTTAGAAGAGAACTCTATCGTCATTCTTTTAGATTTGTAATTCACTCTAATATACAATTGAAAAGGAATTATATCTGTGTGTTTACGAGAATGAAATTCTACTTTTCTTGCTTCTCCACTGGCTAAGTCTATATCATTATCAAAGAATTCATCATTTACATCGGATATATACTCACTATAAGTAACGAATCTAACTGTGTCAAATGTAATTGTCTTGTCTAAATTGCTCATATTAACTTTTATAATATTTATTAGCAAGGTTGCCTAATTGAATTCCAAAACCCAACTTGTTAGAGCGAATACAGCAAGAGCCAGACTATGAATAGCCCAGCCCTTTCTCGTAGTAATATTTTGACTCCGGCTTTTAGCGGTGTTCTAAGTAAGCCGAGTTATCGTTTTGGATTCTTCCAAATAAGTATTAAACTTGCTATGCTGACAAGATTCTCTGAAACCATGAGGCATAAAAAGCAAATCGTTTTTTGTAGTCAGATGTGGTCTTTTACATGGTTCATGCAGTAGTTTATACTCTGACCACTTTAATATCTTTATCTCGGTAGGCTCTTCTGGTGATGTGCTTATATGATATATTGGCTTTTTTTGTTTAATAGAACCCTCAATATGGAATTAAAACTTTTAGATGACCAAATTGTGATGTTTGTATCCGACATTTCTATAACTTCTCCATTAGGAATCGATAATCTATCAGATAAGATATTGAAGAGCCATGCAGTCTCTTTGTCGTTTTTCTTCTCAGAGGTAAAAAAAATCACAATTACTGTCTATTGAGTAACACCGTGCTACCTTTTCTTTGCACAGTACATCTAGAATTTCTTGAATGCTCTCACTCTTTGATTTACTTTTGTTGTTCATAACTTAAAAAATTGAAATTAATAATATGGTTAATTGTTGTTAGTCAATGATTTAATGATGTAATCGCATAGGTCTAACCCACCAGCTCTTTCTTCTTCAGTTGCATTATCCTCTAATACGTCGTTTATAGAGTAGCTTGCAAAGAAGATATGTTTGGATATACCTTCAACTTTAGCTTTCCATTGCTGGTAACATCCTAAGTCGGGAAAGAAAATAACGTGCCTGTGGGCTAATACCTTGCATTTTTGTAAATTCAATCCTCCTAATCCTCCACTTGCGATGCAAACTAAATCCGGAAATATTATGGAGGCTACTATGGCTGTTTTTTCGCTTTCAAAGACAGCAACAATCGCATTAGGATATTTTTTAAGTAGATGTTCTCCATAGAAACATTGCTTTAGTTTGAAATCTGCTTTTAACCTATGCTCTTTCTTTAGGTAGTAATGAACCCAGTTTATCATATTAGGTCTATTTTCATCTTTGATTCTCTTTCCTGTTCGTTGATTATAAAGCATAATTTTTCCTGTACGTATTTGGTTGTTATAATCTCTCTGCCAGAAAACTACTGCTCCATTGATTCTATGCGAACCACCTAAATAGTATTTTTGTACAACGTCTTTGATTACTCCTATGCCATAATGAGGGTTATTTCCTATTAATTTGAAAAGCCATATGGTAAATGTGTTAATGTATCGTTTATTCCACATTGATATCTTAACGTATTTTTCATCAATTATATCATAGTCTTTTTCATTGATATTAATTGGGGATTTTGGCTGCCTTTTTTTTCTGTATAGTTCATTTCTTTTTGTTTTTTCTTCTGGATGTTCTTGGAAATGTACTTTAGGGGGCTTATGAAAACCGCATTTGATAAGTCGATTGCACTTTCCTACATCTTCTGCAATGTATTCCATTGTAGTATTGTCTATATATCTTTTAAACTCACGTTTTCCACAGTTGGGGCAAATATGTATGAAATTAGCGCCCCTTCTGTTATCTAAAGAATAGCGATATTCTTTTTCCATATTCAAGATTATCATTTATTATCGTCATTATCGTAATGCTCCATACTGTGGTTATTACGATAATGACGATTTAAGTTATTAATTTTGTTTTTCTATAAATACTTGCCGTGCTTTTCCACCGATAGTTTCTACTTTAAAATTCTGTTGTTTAAGTAGTCGGGAAAATACTTTATAACCAACTGGAATAGTACGAGTGCGTGAGCAAAAGTTGGCATACTCGTCATACAGAAACTTTAACGCCATATAACTCTTAGTACTATGAGTGTAATTTTCATATTCGAGAAATTCGGATAGAGGATTTACTTCTTCTACAAATTCGTTTAAGATTTTGTCGGAAGCAGCACATGGGGAAAAACGTTTTTGTTTGAGAATTTTTTGGAGACCTTCAAGTACCATATTAAATATGCCGGGGAGGTCAGTTTCGCAAATTTCTTTAGCAAGGTTTACGTTTACATCTTTGTCTTCTACCGTTATAGTGAATTTTAGAATTAAAAATCTACGAAGTAATCCTTGGGTATATTCAGAGCTTTCTTTAGGCAATTGGTTGGCATTATACATTTGTTTAGCATAATTGCACATCGTAATATGCTGCTTTCTAATTGCCCGTGCGTATATAGGCTCACCCGAAGTCATTTTTTTTAGTACGATGGGGTCATATCTGCCCCCAATGTCACTACCATAATTTAGTAGCTTGTTATGCAAGTCTATTCTGCAATATCCTTTATCCTTTGTAACCTCTTCTAGTGACAAATTGCATACATTTTCTTCACCAAATAATTTTCGTACTATTTCGTAGATAACAGATTTACCGTTTTTCCCTTCCCCGAGAAGTAAAAGAAATTTTTCTAGTTTTAAGTATTTGGTTAAGGTATATCCCAAATATTCAAATAAGATAACTTGCGATTCTATATCCGGAAGCATCTGATTTAAGAATGTATAAAATTTGTCACATTTTGCATTTGGATCATAATCATACTTTAGGCAATAGGTCAATTTATCTTCTGGTCTATGTTCTCTAAGAATTGCGCCCGTTTCGTTCACTTCCAATGTCCCATTGCGGAAATTGACGAGTACTGTTTCACATTTGGTTTCAGAAGAATCTTCTGGGGTGTAAGCGGCAGAGTGCAGTTGGTTATATAAGCGATCTCTTGTGCGATAGAATTGTGAATCAATGGAATCATAGTTCATTGCTTCTGCCACTTTTCCTAGAAGATATTTGGCTTCATTTTCTTCAAGATTCTGCCAATACACTCCGTTATATATGAATATCTCTCCTTTTATAATTGTTATATTGCGGTTATTTTGGTCAGCTATCTTTTTGAATTCGTCTATTGTTATAACTGTTTTTTGTATTACATTGGCTTTTTTACCATCCGGATTATTTGCAATCGCATCAAAATCGATGGGACGAGCGCAACTGATTAGATGTTCTATAACTTCTTCTGGACTTGAAGAGGTCGGCAGTATAGTTGGCTGAGTAGCTTGCTCAAAGTTGTTAATACTTTGAGTTACCATTTCAAGCATAGAAGTTGATTGTTGTTTAGTATCCATATCCAAGCCCTCCTCCCACGTTTAATTTGACTAAAGTAGCTTCAACTTCCTTTGCTTTGAAGAGAGAACGTCTACCAATTTTGTAACATACCAGAATCTCTAAGTTCACCCACCGATGTAAAGTTGAATAAGATATGTGTAAAAGTTCGCAGACTTCTTGTCTACTCATATAAGTATTAGTAGTGGATTTTTTTGTTGCTCTCTTCTGGGCATCGGCTAACTCTTCTTTGATAGTATTCCTTACCTGTGAACCGAATTGGATCATCAGTTCTTCTGGGTCTTCAAGAATAAAGATTTTCTTTTTCATCTGTTTTCTATTTTTTATTATTAATCGTTTTGATTTGAAGAGTTGCGCAACTTCAACGATGCAAAGGTATGGCAAAGTGCAGGTTTACAGGGGATAAGCTTATTCCGTAAAATGGCTGGTTTATTCTGAATTTCGTTAGTTTTATTCTGAGGCAAAAAAAGGTTTATGTAGAAGTAAGTCGAATGCTTTAGGTAAGTATTTGATTTATAGAAATAAAAATGGCATACCGTGTGAGGATATGCCATCGTGTAGTTTATAAAATGGAATGTCGTTAGATTAGGGGTATTTTGCGATGAAGCCATTTATTTTTGTTTGCAAATCATGGCTCAATCCTTTTTTCTGACGATACTTTTCTTCAAGAATGAATCGAATAAACTCCCGTACTTTTGGATTTTCTGTATCCAATTTATCCAGTAGTTCTATTACTTCTATCCAATTATTAGTAAAAGGTGTTTCTTTATAACCCATTGTAGGAGAACGGAGATATTTTTCTGCTGTACTGTAGGTGGTTCCAACTAAGTTTCTGGTAAATTCAACGAAAGGAACTTCTTTTGTGTCAACATCTAAATAGTACTCAAATAAAGATTTGATAATATAAACTATTTGTTTTGTATCTATTTTATTGACTGAGGAATCTGTTAATAAAGACATGGCATTTCCAATGTGTTTTTGTAGCAGAATATACCAATGAATTAAGGTTTGATTAGTTAAATGTGAGATTAGCCCTTCGGAGAATCCATATAGCTTGCTGTTAAGCAGTTGAAGTTTGCTATTTAATAAGGTACTAAAGTCTGTAATTTCTTTCTTTTCAGACTTTGCGCATTCATACAATTCTTGGAATATTTCCTTGTCTGTAAAGAATCTGAAAAAATCATTTTTATATTTTTGATTTTTAATATGGGGAAATTCATCTATTCTGTAGTATCCGTTTTCAATTATGTTCTTTTTTAGGGGAGCGTTTAATGCATCATATCCAAGTATTTGTTTATGCTCTTCAAGAAGATACTTCTCCATCAAATCTTCGCATGACAACTTATAAAGTAGATTTCCATCGTAATATATCTGTTTGTTAAAGAGTTCAAAAGAACAGATTTCTTCATTGCATTGTTGATACCCGTTATTACTTATGAAATCCTCTATTTTTTCTTTGGAGAAGAAGCCTATTTGAGAAGTAATCATAAAAAAATCAGCATCTAAATGTTGTATTGCCAATTTGAAACAATCAAGGGAAATTTCAAGATAACCCAGATACTCCCATACTGACTGTAGAGGGAGTTTTATTTCTTTCTTGGGAAATTCTGCCCCATCATACTTGAGTAGTTCTTTTAACGTTGTTGAATCCATAATATAATATTTTGTTCTAAGATACTGTACTTGCTTTAAACCATTAACATTTTGGTTGTAAAACTAGATTGTTGATCTAAAAAAATCATGATTTAATAGCATTTTTGCATTTTCTTCCTTGGTTATTCTAACGTAACGCATGAAGCTACTCTCGGTTTTATGTCCTGTAATCTGCATGATTGCTAAGGAGGGGATCCCCTTCTTTGAAGCGTTGGAAGCAAAACTTCTTCTTGCTGTATGAGATGTTACCATTTCGCATTTTTCATAGGTAACTTCTTGCCGTATTCCTCCTTTTGTTTCCATTATATTAATCTTTTCAGTAATTCCAGCTTTGCGACATATCTTTTTAAGCATACGATTAGTTGCTTGGTTACATTGTATTACAGGGGGCTTATTGCCATATTTCTCTAAGATGATTTTTACAACGGGATGAATTGGGATAACAACTTTTGTGGCTGTCTTTTGAGTAACAATTGTAATAGTCTCTTCTTGGAAATTAATATGCTTTGCTGCAAGACGGGCAATGTCACTATATCTAAGTCCTGTATAGCAACTTATTAGAAAGCCATCTCTTACCTGTGCTTGATTGTCTGGGAGTTCTAAAGTATAGAGTTTCTCTAATTCGCTTTCATTCAGATAGATTGATTCGGCATCTTCACGAAACGCTTTGAAATCTTTTTTCTTGAAATCATCATTGATGGTATATCCATTCTCGTTTGCATATCTCATAAACACCTTGATGTTTTTTATGAATTTACCGATTACACTAGGGCGATACAGCCCACGAGAGTGCTTGGTTTCGTTTAAATAACTAATAAAGTCATTATAGAAGTCCATATTAATAGATTCTAAAGTTAATTTCACGTTACGATCTTTTGAGTATCTTTTCAATGCACTTTGCGTTGAAACGTAGTTTCGTATTGAACCCGGAACTAGCTTTGCCCCCTTATCATTTAAAATTGAACCCTCTCTGCATAAGGTTATGAAGAAGTCAATATAGGAAATGAAATCTGTAAAGGTGCGTTTGCTTTCTATTTGCACTCTATTCAGCTCTTTCATCATTTCAGCTTTCACTTGGTCTGCCATTGGTTGTATGTTGTGTAACTTGAAGTTTTCCATTACCCAAATGAAGAGATTAAGTGTTCTTTCTATCTCTTTATTGATATTACGCAATTGTACCTGCAATAATGGATTTCCTTTTAAGTTTGGATTCCGCTTCGGATCTTCGATTGCTCTTCCTGTGGCGTTATCCCAATGGCATGGTTTGATTTTGTATTCAGCCGGAAGGTGAATGTTTAATCTTACCTTATTAATAAATACACGCATTCTTATTGCGGAGAACTCTGCATTAGAGTCTTTAAGAGAGAATTTAGGATTTGCTACGGTGTAGCATGTTTTAATTTTAATCATATATTCAACGTATTAATTATTCCATTATTACTTTTCAAGGGTCGTTCCGTTGTATTTCTATATGACGAAGCGTCATGAGTGATTTTCTGCTGCTTTTTATCTGATTGCAGAATATGACGCTCTGTCAAATGATCGGACCACTTGTCAGTAACCTGTTCACAAAGATTGCACCTCCGTAGCGTGCCAAACTCTTGCCTTTATTAATGCAGAACTACTTTTTATGATTTAATCAATTGGAAATTAGTTTGTTATCTAAAGTGTTATTAAATGCTTAAAAGGAAGAATGAATAAGGATTGGAAATACTATTTAACTTCTATATACAGATATGTAATATTGTCAGCGATATTTAATTAAGGATGTGACAAAATGGCAGTATGTAATATCGCTTAAAGAGGGGATTTGTTAGTGATGATTAAATATTGGACAGAAACAAAATAGCAAAGACCACACTTAATGGTGAATTATGTAGACTTTGCTATCTATTATGGTTAAATTACTTTTTAAATTTAGAATAGAACTCATAACATTCATCTATTCGTTCTTTTGAAAATTTTTCATTCCGCTTTAGTTGTTGCCACTCTCCATATCCTAATTCTTCACACAACTTGTAGAAACCGTCCCCTTGGGACTTTTCATTTGCCGTAATGACTAATGCTGATAATATAGGTCTTCCGTCTTTATGCTCTTGCCTTGAAATATTACATAATAGTTCTCCTATTGTATTTCTGTCTTTAGAAAGACTCATGTCTAATCCTAAATTAGCAACTGTAGATAGATTCTGATATGTGACAATTTTTTTTATTATAGCACATTTAATCAAGAATTCTTTGATTATCTTTTCTTCTGGAGTTAATGCCATATAAATCTTAAATTAAATTATTACTGAATTATACAATTTCAAGAGACTGAAAATTATCTCATAAACAAAACTACGGAAAAAATCTGTAATAATCGAATGAAATCGGAAGAATAACGCAACTGAAATTGAATATAGAGCAGTTAAGAGAAGAATGATGAATTTGAAGCGGAGGCTTAAAAGTAGTGAAAAGATGAATATAGTGCGGATTGGCTTTCTAATCATCACCTAATATAAAGTGTGGTTTTCTAATTATCGTAATATTTGCAAAATAGATGGAACATAAAAACTTATTCAGCATAGCATCAAGCCGGTAGATGGATAAGATTTCCTGCTACTTTACGCATATATATGGGGAGGCTGTAATTCTTTGAGTTTATGCATAGCAAAAAACGGATAATTTTATTACTTTTGTTCTGTAATAATCATACTGTTATGCTTAAAATATCACAATCCATCAATAGGGCTTATCGTCAAGTTAAAATTACTACAGATAATTTTAACCGCTTTGTGGCAAATTTGAAGAATTTATTATCAAATATTTCTGATACTGAAACTGAAGAGAATACCAAAACTCACTTGATGGATTTCTTTAAGAATACATACTATCATCCCGACTATTTAGTTGCCCAGAAAGGTAGGATTGATTTTGTAATACACTCGTCAAAACAGGCTAATGCGCCTGTTGCTGTCTTGTTTGAAGTCAAAAAGAATAATAATGCAACAGAAATGATTACACCCGAAGAGCTTAATCGTAAAGCGATGCAAGAGATTCTCTTATATTATCTTCGAGAACGTATTGATGCAAAAAATACAGAATTGAAATATTTGGTTATTACAAATATCTATGAATATTATATTTTTGATGCGCAGGAATTTGAACGTATTTTTCACTCTAATCAAAAACTGTTAAAAGAATATCGGAACTTTAAGGACGATAGGCTTGTTAGTTCTAATACTGATTTCTTTTATAAGGAGATTGCTGCTAAGTACATTGAAGAGGTGAAAAATCAGATCGAATTTACACATTTTGATTTGCGAGATTACTCCAAGCTACTTGAGCGAAATGACAATTCTGAGAATAAGAAACTTCTTGAACTATATAAAGTTTTTAGTCCAGCACATTTACTCAAGCAGTCATTCCAGAATGATAGTAATTCTCTTGATAAGAATTTTTATAATGAGTTGTTGCATATTATGGGTTTAGAAGAGGTTGCTGACGGAGGTAAAAAAATAATCAATCGTTCGTCTTCTAAAAATAGACAAGAAGCTTCAATTATAGAGAATGCTATTAATATTCTTGATGCTGAGGAGCATATTGATAAAATCCCCAATATAGCAACGTATGGAAAAAATCGAGAGGAACAGCTGTTTAATGTTGCATTAGAATTGACTATTACGTGGATAAACAGGATTCTTTTCCTTAAATTACTCGAAGCTCAACTAATTAGATACCAAAAGGGAGACAAACATTATGGATTCCTCAATAGTGAGAAAATTAGTGACTATGATGAGTTGAATCGTCTCTTTTTCCAAGTTCTTGCACGAGGGTATGAAGATCGTTCGGCATCCATTAAAGAGAAATATACTCATGTGCCTTACCTAAATAGTTCACTTTTCGAGGTGAGCGAGTTGGAGCACAGGACTATTTTGATGAGTAATCTTGATTCTAAACTTCTGTTATCTATACCAAATACAACAGTACTTAAAGATAAAAAAGGGAAACCCAAATTTACAAAACTGACTACGCTCGAATATCTTTTTCAGTTTCTTGATGCGTATGATTTCGCAAGCGAAGGAGAGGAAGATGTTAGAGAGGATGCTAAAGCTCTTATTAATGCCTCGGTATTAGGGCTTATTTTTGAGAAGATAAATGGGCATAAGGATGGAGCCGTATTTACTCCGGGGTTTATTACTATGTATATTTGTCGTGAAGCTATCGAAAAGACAGTTATTAGAAAATTTAACGAATATTATGGCTGGGGATGTGTTACGATTGTAGATTTACATAACAAGATAAGCGATATTCCTCAGGCTAATCATATTATTAATTCGTTGAAAATATGTGATCCTGCTGTTGGTTCTGGACACTTCTTAGTATCAGCTCTCAATGAGATAATAAGACTAAAGTACGAACTTGGTATTTTGTCAGACATTAACGGCAAAAGAATACGTGATTATAAAGTTGAGATAATAAATGATGAGCTTGTAATTACTGATGACGAAGGAGATACTTTTGGTTACAATCCTCAAAGCCCAGAGAGTCAAAGAGTACAGGAAACTCTTTTTATGGAGAAGCAGACAATAATTGAGAACTGCTTATTTGGAGTGGATATTAATCCTAATTCTGTTAAGATTTGCCGCCTGCGTTTGTGGATTGAACTACTTAAAAACGCCTACTATACAAAGGAAAGTGGATATGTACATTTAGAGACTCTGCCTAATATTGATATAAATATCAAGTGTGGTAATTCATTGCTGTATCGTTTTTCATTTAATACAGATATTAGGCAAGTACTTCGACAGTCGGGCATTACGATTGCGGAGTACAGAGAAGCTGTTTCTGGATATAAAAACGCACCAAATAAGTCAAAGAAAAAAGAGATAAGTTCGATGATAGCATCGATAAAATCTACACTTCGCACAGAAATTGCAAACAATGAACCTAAGCTTAAGCAACTCAGAAGTAAAAAGGCTAAATTAAATGATTTGGAAGCACCTTCTCTGTTTGAGTTTTCAAATAAAGAGCAGAAAATTCGCAATAAAGAGATAGCCAATTTAAAAGAAGAAATCCGAAAAATAGAATATTTTTTTGAAGAAATCAAAACTAATCGTATCTATTTGAGTGCATTTGAATGGAGACTCGAATTTCCTGAAGTACTTAGTGATGAAGGGGATTTTATAGGTTTCGATTGCATAATAGGAAATCCGCCATATATCCAGTTGCAAAAAATGGGAACGGATGCGGATGCTCTGCAACAAATAGGTTATCAGACTTTTGTAAAGACTGGTGATATATTTTGTTTATTTTACGAGCTTGGTATTGCCTTACTCAAGAAACATGGATTATTAGCCTATATAACTTCAAATACATGGTTAAGAGCAGGATATGGGGAGTGCTTGCGTAGATTTCTTATTGAAAATAGCAATGTAATACAGCTGATTGATTTCTCAGAATTCAAAGTTTTTGATTCTGCTACTGTTAGGGCTAACATACTATTTGCTGAAGCTTCGTCTTCTGAAGGAACAACACAAGCGTGCGTAATTGATAAGGCTACTTTTAGTATAGATAAATTGAGCGATTACTGTAAGCAGAATTTAACCTCAATGCACTTCAAAGCTGAGAATAGTTGGATTGTACTTTCACCAATTGAAAAACGAATTAAAGAAAAAATAGAAAAAGCAGGTAAACCTCTGAAAAATTGGGATATTAACATATATCGTGGAATACTTACTGGGTACAATAAGGCGTTTATTATTGACAAGGAAACTAAGGATAGATTAATTGCAAAATCGTCAAAAAATGCCGAAATTATTCGACCAATTTTACGTGGCAGGGACATAAAACGATATAGGGCAGATTTCGCAGACCTGTGGATAATTGCAACATTCCCAAGTATGCATTATAATATTGACAACTACCCAGATATAAAAGAGTATCTTTTGTCATTTGGGTATAACAGATTAAAACAAACAGGAGATAATGGTGCACGTAAAAAGACTAATAATCAATGGTTTGAAACGCAAGATAGCATAAGTTATTGGGAGGATTTCTCTAAACAGAAAATCGTCTGGGGAGAAATTTCTGATAAATCAAAATTTGCACTCGATGAGATGGGAATGTACCCAGAAGCTACTACTTTTTTAATGACTGGTAATAATTTGAAATTTTTACTGGCTATTCTAAACTCAAAATTAGGGGAATGGTCTTTTAATCAAATAGGTACAAGAACAGGAATGGGTACCAATAGATGGAAAAAATATACATTAGAATCTCTAGTAGTCAAGACTCCAACATCTGAAGAGAAGACTCAAATTGAAATATTGGTTACTAAAATAATTCACGAACCTAGTAAAGAAAATATTACTGCTTTAGACAATGCTATTTATCAACTTTACCAGCTGACTGATGAAGAGATTTCATTTATTGAAGCTCAATAAATCCTATTGTTTTTCGTTCATTTATAGATAAACCATATAAATCAAATATCATCTCATCTATCTGTATTTCAATGTGTTTCGTAGACTTATTACACTGTTTTAATTTTTGAATCTCCAATACTAAGTCTCTAAATTTGGAGTCCATTTGGGTATTAATTTCAATAACGGGAATTTTATCAAAAAATATTTTGCTCAGCTCTCTCGTATCTCCAAACAGTTCAGGAAAATTATCTTTAAAGCAAAATTTGAAAAGGCTCGAATTGAAGAAAGCAGATAAAAATCCGATATTATTCCCTGTTATTATAAAACATTTCTGATTAACCATATATCCATCAATATCCAAGAAGAAAGGCATAAACTTCGTCATATTGGGGTATACGATTTTCTGTTTAGAGAAATCCTCCATATAAATGCAGCTACGTAAGTTGTATGGTGTTATTCCTTTATCTTTTCTTTTCTGTAAATCAGCGATATAGCAATCAAGATGTACTTTTATGTCGGGATAATCTTCAATATTAACCGCAGGAATATTGCCATAACCATTATGGGAATTGATTATCCACAAGTCTGCGAAATCTGCCCTATATCGTTTTATGTC
>OGEC01000417.1_pt1 | contig 34024 bp, 36 predicted proteins | sample 1570551 | NCBI WGS metagenome assembly OGEC01 (sample SAMEA2582127, study PRJEB24529) | metagenome | biome: Human gut stool | place: China | collected 2011 | reverse complement strand
TTATATTGTTCGATTTCTCGTTTGATATTGTGAATCCGCTCGAAGATGGTATAGTGGATACCTACTTTCTCACTTTCAGCTTGTATTTGATTGTATAATTCATCGTCTACCTGGAGTTTTGCCGGGATTTCAGGTTCTACTTCCCGTGTAGAAGAAATCATCTGGTCGAAAGCATATTCCTGTTCAATGCATCCGACAAACTGGCGGATCAGGAAACGGTCGTATAGGGCTTCCAGTCCTTCACCTTTTGCGGGTAGTTCGTTGGACGCGGCAATCAGCGCTTTCAGAGGAACACGCACCGTAAATTGTCCGTTGCGATACATCTTTTCATTGATTACTGTCAAAAGAGAATTTTGGATAGCAGGACCGGCTTTCCATATTTCATCCAGGAAGACAATCGATGCTGTCGGCAAGTATCCTTTTGTAATACGTTCGTATGTATCTTCATCTTTCAATTTTGAGATGGAGACGGGGCCGAATATTTCATCCGGTGTACTGAAACGAGACATCAGATATTCAAAAGCATCCGCATCTTTAAAAGCCAGTTTGAGCCTGCGCGCCACTAAGCTCTTGGCTACTCCCGGAGGGCCCAATAGAAAGATACTTTCACCTGCCATGGCAGATAATAGGGAGAGTGCGATGGTATGTTCTTTTTCGAATACTCCCTCATTGAGGGATTTCAGCAGTTGGGTGATATGGGATTTGATTGACTTCATGCGACAGATGATTTCATGTGTTGTTAGCAGGAGGCAAAGATACAAGAATTCTTTGAAATAGACTTCATTGGGGGGATTTACCCCTAGATTTAGGCAATTTCCTCCCGATAAGTAGGAGTTTTCAGTTTCATAAGGAAAATTCATTCTCTACTTTTGTTCTATCGAAAGATAAATGATAGATAATAATTAGAGAACCGTTAAAAATAAAGGAATATGAAAACGAACACATTTAAATACTTCGGTTTGGCTTTGATGGCTATATTGATGGTAAGTTTTACCTCTTGCGAAGTGGAAATAGACAGTTTCTATGATGATGATAATAATGGTGCAGGATACTATAATCGTTCGGCTGATTTGTGTAGCCGTACCTGGGTTAGTTTCTACCGGGACATGGACGGTAACTATTGCCGTCAGGAACTGGATTTCTTTTTAGATCGTACGGGAATTGACTATATACGGGTGGAATATCCTAACGGGACAGTAGAGCAGTATGAATATAATTTCCGTTGGAGCTGGGAGAATTATGCGCAGACTTCCATTCGTATGTCATACGGACCGAATGATGTTTCATACCTGGATGATGTGTACATCGGTGGAAACAGGTTAAGCGGTTATCTGGACGGACGAAATAACTTTGTGGAGTTTCAGGGGAAATGATGAAAGATAAAACGGAAAGAAACAGAGGGAAAAAGATCGTTTGAGGGATAACAAGATGCAGGTGAAAAGAGAAGGATAAGATAGTTAAGATAGAAATAGGATAGTTATTAGGAACAAAATAATAGGTAACGGAGTAAAAGGGTAATCAATAAGATTTCAGGATATATGATTCAGGGTATAAATAGGGCGCGAAATGAAAGCTTAAAAGTTTTGAACCGGACTAAATAGTTTTTATCTTTGCGCCCTATTAGTTTTTATATACATGGAGTGGTTATATAGTCTATTCATCGAACATTCTGCCTTACAGGCTGTTGTGGTACTTTCATTGATTTCTGCCATTGGTCTGGGCTTGGGAAGAGTGCATTTCTGGGGAGTTTCCCTGGGAGTCACTTTTGTTTTTTTTGCAGGCATCCTCGCCGGCCATCTCGGGCTTTCGGTCGATCCGCAGATGTTGAACTACGCAGAAAGTTTCGGACTGGTCATTTTCGTTTATTCTCTCGGTTTGCAAGTCGGTCCCGGTTTCTTTAGCTCTTTCCGCAAAGGAGGGGTGACATTGAATATGCTGGCATTGGGAGTTGTTCTGTTGGGAACATTGTTGACGGTGGTGGCCAGTTATGCGACAGGTGTCTCTCTTCCTGATATGGTTGGTATCCTTTGTGGAGCAACGACGAATACTCCGGCGTTGGGAGCTGCACAACAAACATTGAAACAGATGGGAATGGACAGCAGTACTCCTGCTTTAGGATGTGCGGTAGCCTATCCGATGGGGGTAGTTGGTGTAATCCTTGCCGTTTTATTAATTCGCAAAGTGCTGGTTCGCAAAGAAGACTTGGAGATAAAAGAGAAAGACGATGCGAACAAAACCTACATTGCAGCGTTTCAAGTACACAATCCTGCTATTTTCAATAAAAGCATCAAGGATATAGCTCGCATGAGTTACCCGAAGTTTGTCATCTCCCGCTTATGGCGTGACGGACATGTAAGTATTCCGACTTCTGACAAGATATTGAAGGAAGGTGACCGTTTGCTGGTGGTAACTGCGGAGAAAGATGCTTTGGCCTTGACCGTGCTTTTTGGTGAACAGGAAAATACGGATTGGAATAAAGAGGACATTGACTGGAATGCGATTGATAGTGAATTGATTTCGCAACGTATTGTCGTTACCCGCCCTGAACTGAATGGTAAGAAACTCGGTTCACTCCGGTTGAGAAATCATTATGGAATTAATATCAGCCGCGTTTATCGGTCGGGTGTGCAGTTGCTTGCTACTCCGGGATTGGTACTTCAATTAGGAGACCGCCTGACGGTAGTGGGAGAGGCTGCTGCTATTCAGAATGTGGAGAAAGTACTTGGAAATGCTGTAAAAAGTTTGAAAGAACCCAATCTGGTTGTTGTGTTTATCGGCATCGTACTCGGTTTGGCATTGGGGGCGATTCCTTTCTCTTTTCCGGGTGTCAGTACTCCTGTGAAGCTGGGATTAGCGGGTGGACCGATTATCGTTGGTATCCTTCTGGGAACTTTTGGACCACGGATACACATGATTACTTATACCACCCGTAGTGCGAATCTGATGCTGCGTGCCTTGGGACTTTCCATGTACCTTGCTTGTCTGGGACTGGATGCCGGAGCTCATTTTTTTGACACCGTATTCCGTCCGGAAGGTTTGTTATGGATCGCTTTAGGAGCCGGATTGACTATTGTTCCAACCGTACTAGTCGGGTTTGTGGCTTTCAAGATGATGAAGATTGATTTCGGTACTGTATCTGGCATGTTGTGCGGAAGTATGGCAAATCCGATGGCACTGAACTATGTAAACGATACAATTCCCGGCGACAACCCATCCGTAGCCTATGCGACTGTTTATCCGCTATGTATGTTCCTGCGGGTAATTATCGCCCAAGTGTTGTTGATGTTCTTGTTAAATTGAGAATAGTATATTGCTGGATCGTAATTAGTAACTAGTAAATTGTAAATAGTAAAATAGTAAATAAAATGACTGCTCAAAGTAACATAACTCCTGAAAGTATTGTGGGCGATCTCCGTTACCTGCAACTGCTTTCCCGAAGTTTTCCTACGATTGCCGATGCTAGTACGGAAATAATCAATCTGGAGGCTATCTTAAATCTACCTAAAGGGACAGAGCATTTCCTGACTGACATTCATGGAGAATACGAGGCTTTTCAGCACGTACTGAAAAATGCTTCAGGTGCGGTAAAACGTAAAGTAAATGAAATATTCGGCAACACTCTCCGCGAGGCTGAAAAGAAAGAAATCTGCACGTTGATTTACTATCCCGAAGAGAAACTTCAATTAGTGAAAGCCCGTGAAAAGGATCTGGATGATTGGTATCTGATTACGCTGAACCAACTGGTGAAGGTCTGTCAGAACGTGTCTTCCAAATATACTCGTTCGAAGGTTCGTAAATCACTGCCTGCCGAATTCTCTTATATCATTCAGGAGTTATTGCACGAATCGTCTATCGAACCAAATAAGCATGCTTATATTAATGTAATTATCAGCACGATTATCACTACGAAGCGTGCCGACGATTTCATTATCGCTATGTGTAATCTGATTCAGCGCTTGACTATTGATTCTCTTCATATCGTAGGTGATATTTACGACCGTGGTCCTGGTGCGCATATCATTATGGATACATTGTGTAATTACCACAATTTCGATATTCAATGGGGAAATCATGATATTCTCTGGATGGGAGCAGCTTCCGGTAATGATAGTTGTATCGCTAACGTGATACGTATGTCTATGCGCTATGGTAATCTGGGGACACTTGAAGACGGATACGGAATCAATTTGCTTCCATTGGCTACTTTTGCAATGGATACGTATGCCGATGATCCTTGCACGATTTTCATGCCGAAAATGAACTTTGCCGATGCTCATTATAATGAGAAGACTTTGCGTCTGATTACTCAAATGCATAAAGCCATTACCATTATCCAGTTTAAGCTGGAAGCTGAAATCATCGACCGCCGTCCGGAATTCGGAATGGCTAATCGTAAACTTCTGGAGAAGATTGATTTTGAACGCGGCGTCTTTGTATATGAAGGAAAAGAATATGCTTTGCGTGATACCAATTTCCCGACTGTAGATCCGGCAGATCCTTACCGACTGACTGAAGAAGAACGTGAATTGGTAGAAAAGATTCATTATTCATTTATGAATAGTGAGAAATTGAAGAAGCACATGCGTTGTCTGTTTACCTATGGCGGCATGTATCTGGTTTCAAACTCGAATCTTCTTTATCATGCTTCTGTTCCTCTGAATGAGGATGGCAGCTTTAAACATGTCAAAATACGTGGTAAGGAATACTGGGGACATAAATTGCTGGATAAAGCCGATCAATTGATCCGTACCGCTTATTTCGATGAAGAAGGAGAGGAGGATAAGGAATTTGCTATGGATTATATCTGGTATATGTGGTGTGGCCCGGAAGCTCCTTTGTTTGATAAAGATAAGATGGCGACTTTTGAGCGTTATTTTGTAGAAGATAAAGAGTTGCATAAAGAAAAGAAAGGTTATTATTACACATTGCGTAACCGGGAAGATATTTGTGACCAGATTTTGACAGAGTTTGGAGCTTCAGGGCCTCATTCGCATATTATCAACGGTCATGTGCCTGTGAAAACGATTCAGGGGGAACAACCTATGAAAGCCAATGGCAAGCTTTTCGTTATTGATGGCGGCTTTTCAAAAGCTTATCAGCCGGAAACGGGAATTGCGGGGTATACGCTTGTTTATCATTCTCATGGTATGCAACTCGTACAGCACGAACCATTCCAGTCTCGTCAGAAAGCCATTGAAGAGGGGCTTGATATCAAATCGACCAACTTCGTTCTCGAATTTAATTCGCAACGAATGATGGTGAAAGATACCGATAAGGGAAAAGAACTAGTGACTCAAATACAGGATTTGAAGAAACTGCTTGTTGCTTATCGTACTGGTCTGATAAAAGAAAAAGTGTGATAGATTGAAATGATAAGGGCTTAAAACCATCATTTATCATTTGATAGTTTTAGTAATGCTTAAAATATAGTGTCTTTATTTACTTGATACATAAGGAAAAGTGCAATTCATTATTAATATTGAATTGCACTTTTATTATTAATGCCCGTTATATTCCATACTATACATATCAAAGCCTTTGGCCCAATAGTCTCTTTGGATTTCTTTCAGTGTGAATCCTTGCTTTTCGTAGAATTTATAGGCTAATTGTGAAGTTCTAACGGTTATTTTTTGAATACCATCAATGGACTTTAATATTTCAATTCTATATTTTAATAATTGTGCTCCTAACGATTTGCCTTGGTACTGGGGATGTATGATATCCCAACTTATTTTTCCGCTGGCTTTATCCTTTGTAAAATTTATTCCGCCACAGCCTACAACCTTCTTGTTGAGTAATAGAACAAAATAAAGTTCACGTTCGCTATCCAGATAGTTACTAAAATCAGCTTCTTCTTTCGGTGCAAAATATGCAGGCGTGTTCTGTCTGATTAAATCTATTACAGCATTCTTATCTGTTGGCTGGTATTCTCTAATTGTAGTTATGTTCATCTCAACGTTCATTGTAATTTTATTTAGAAAAGAACAATGCCTGCTTCTATAATCGCTCCTTTATCGTAATTGCTTGATTTATTATAGAATCTGGTTAGCCCATAACCACCTGTTGCATAGATGCCGAACTTCCTGGTAAATTGATATTCCAGATTGGCACGTGCCTGCAATGCATATAAGCGTTTCGGAATCACCTCGTCTTTGTTATCGAACGCCTCGATATGCTGGTAGCCAAGGTCTCCGCTGATGGATAAGCCTTTGTAAAGAGGGAAGGACAAACCGGCACGATAGGATGCACTTGCCGAAAACTTATCATTCAACCCCTGATACATGGAGCCGACTCCCAGAATGGTATAAAACAATTGGTTCTTGAAGCGTACACCTATATTGGCAGGCGTAGCATTTCCACCATACACCATCATTTGCACTCTTGTATCAGGATTCGCATTAACCAATCCGAGTTGGAATCCCTTCATATCTTCTTTGTAATAATTGACAAGGCCAATTTGAAGTCCGCGGGCCTGCGTTGCATAATTACATAATGCTATTTGCACCCCATTCAGTTTCGATGCAGTTATGTTGGCAATTCCTGCAATCTGCAAGCCGTTCATGTGTTCGCCTACTACATTCAAAAGCCCGGAAGCCATCAAGCCACCGAAGCTCTGCCCTGTAATATTTGCCGCTCCGGAAAAGTGTAGCCCCGAAGCCATATTGCCCGTCACATTCATGAAACCGCTAATCATTAATCCCGAGGTATTATCTCCTCCGATACTGGTTAAACCGGATATGATTACTCCCTGCGTTCTGTCGCCGGTGATATTTACCAGTCCGGCAGCAGAAAGTCCTACGGTGTTGTTACCACTGATATTACTGATACCGGCCAGCTGGACACCCCTCATTGTTCCACCTGCCAGATTGGCTAATCCGGTGATCTGTACTCCGTTCATGTCACCATGTACCACACTTCCCAATGCATTGATACCCACACCGTTCAAGCGATTCATTGTAGACAGGAGACCGATGTTCACATAAGTCGTCTGTGTGCTGTCATGCGGTTGCGTACAAATATCTTTCCAGATAGATATATTAATACCTGCACTCTTGTTCTGTGCCGGTAAACAAACGGCAGCCATTAGTATAGCTGCCGTGAATATTGTTTTTTTTATCTTCATTCCTTTCTCTTTTTCGGTTTAAGTTATATCTATATGCAGCTAACTTTATATTAGCCTTTTGCTTCCTGATATAAATAACGTTTGATACTCTTCTTCGGTGTCTTTTCGAATTCTTCCGGATAGATTTTCATCTTCGATATTTGGCTGTAAGCCGGTAGCGTATCATTCAGTGCCACACGGTTTTCTTCCATTATTTGCTCGATGTCTTCATTCTTCAGGCCATGAGCGAAAGCGTCATCAAAATCAGGATAAACAAGTCCGACAAGTTTTTCGTTTTGCTGAACGATAATACTTTCAGCCACGTATGGCAGGTTGTTCAATTTATCTTCAATTTCTTCCGGGTAGATATTCTGTCCGCTAGCACTCAATAACAGGTTCTTGCTGCGTCCTTTGATCGTAACATTTCCTTCAGCATCCATCAAAGCCAGGTCACCTGTATGCAGCCATCCGTCTTTGTCGATAACTTCTTGAGTGGCTTCTTCGTTTTTGTAATAGCCCAACATCACATTCGGGCCCTTACATACGATTTCACCAACGATATTTTCAGGATCAGATGACAATACCCGTACATCCATCCGTGGTACAGCCTTTCCGCAAGAACCCGGTTTGAACTTTCTCCAATCTTCGTAGCAGATAATCGGACCACATTCCGTCATTCCATATCCAACCGTATAAGGGAAATCAATCATTTTCAAGAACTGTTCCACTTCCTGATTGAAAGCAGCACCTCCTACAATAACAGCTTTGAAGTTTCCGCCAAATGCTTTAATCATTTCTTCGCGCACTGTTGCCTTAATCTTATCATTGATAATAGGCACTTTCAGTAATATCTTCATCGCCGGAGTTTCCAACTTCGGAAGTACGCTTTTCTTGATTATCTTTTCGATGATAAGCGGTACGGCAACGATTAGACTGGGCTTCACTTCTTCAAAAGCCTGGAAGATAATCTTAGGGCTTGGCATACGGGTGAGGAAGTAGATGTGACAACCTACGGAGAACTCATAAAGGAATTCAAAAGCCAATCCGTACATGTGTGCCATAGGAAGCATGGAAACGATTTTATCTCCGGCTTCCAGTTCCAACACTTCAAAAGCAAATTTGGTATTTGACCACAGGCTGCGGTAGGGGAGCATTACTCCTTTGGAATAACTCGTTGTTCCCGAAGTATAATTGATAACTGCCAGTTCTTCCGGTTCGTCTTTATGATATGCGACATGTTCTTTACGGAAATTCTTCGGATATTTTTTGCCGAACATTTCGTTCAGATGTTCGCGTGCATAAGTCAGTCGTTCGCTGCGTGACACTAGCAGGGTGAAGTCGTTCATCATCAGGATACCTTCCAATAGCGGCATTGCCGACTCGTTCAGGTTTTCCCATACCATATCTCCAACAAGCAGTAACTTGGCTTCGGAGTGGTTGACGATATTATGCACATTGTCTGCTTTAAATTCATGGAGAATAGGTACAATAACGGCTCCATACGTCAGTGTGGCAAGGAAAGTAACTCCCCAGTGAGAGCTGTTTCTTCCACAAACGGCAATCTTGTCTCCCTTGCGGATTCCGCTTTCTTCGAAGATGATATGGAGTTTCTCGATTTTGCGAGCTACGTCTTTATACTGTAAAGTTGCACCTTTATAATCGGTCAGGGCATCCAGGTCCCAATTATTCTTGATACTATTCTCAATATAGGCTATAAAACTTTGTTCCATTGTTTTTTGCACATTTGGTATTAAATTGTGCAAATATAGCAATTATATTAAGAATGAAGAATTAAGAGTGAAGATTTTTTGGAAATGGAGGGAGAGTAGTGGGAAGGAATTTGTGGACGATGCGTTATTGGTGCAATGGATGATGCTTATAATTGAATAAATGATGCTTATGGTTGAATAAATGATGCTTAGTTGGATGAAGGCTTATAACAAAAAGGATTAGCTTGTGATAAAATAGATTAGCTCATGGCATAAACAGATTAAGTTATGAGCTAAATGAATATCATTATAGCTAAACAAATTATAATTATAGCAAAACAGATTATGCTTATAGCTAATTTAATTATCATTATAGCTAAAAAAAATATGCTATTAGCAAAAAAACATTCAGCTAATAGCATATTTACAGTAACTTCATTTCTTATTTCAAGTACCATTCGTACATTCTTTGTATGCCTTCCTCGATTTCAATTTTATGGTGCCACCCCAAAGAGTGCAGTTTCGAAGGATCGGTCAGCTTGCGCATAGTGCCGTCCGGTTTGCTGCTGTCGAAGGTCAGTTTTCCTTGATAACCTACAGTCTCCACAATACGCTCGGCCAGCTGACGGATGGTGATTTCCTTACCGGTTCCGATGTTGATGTGGCAGTTGCGGATATCTTTGCTACCTTCTTTATAGGTATCTTTGAAGTCTACGTGCTCCATTACGAAGACGCTGGCATCCGCCATTTCTTCGCTCCAAAGGAACTCGCGGAGTGGAGTACCTGTACCCCAAAGAGTGACTTCCGTTTCACTGATTCCGTATTTTTGCAGAATAGCCAGGATTTCTTCTTTCGGACTGTTGCCGTTGACACCTTCCACCGGACGCAGGTTCATGTCCTTACGTACAGCTTCCCAGTTTCCTTCTTTCAGACAGTGTGCCAAATGAATCTTGCGAATCATGGCAGGCAGTACATGGCTGCGTTCCAAGTCGAAATTATCATTCGGTCCGTAAAGGTTTGTCGGCATCACAGCGATGTAGTTCGTTCCATATTGCAGGTTGAAACTTTCGCACATTTTCAGTCCGGCAATTTTGGCGATTGCATACGGCTCGTTGGTATATTCCAACGGTGAAGTAAGCAATACATCTTCCTTCATCGGCTGTTCGGCATCGCGTGGATAAATACACGTACTACCAAGGAAGAGCAATTTTTTCACGTTGTGACGGAAACTCTCTCCGATGATATTCTGTTGAATTTGCAGATTCTTATATATAAAGTCGGCACGGTAGATGCTGTTTGCCATGATACCACCCACAAAGGCGGCGGCAAGGAATACATATTCCGGCTGTTCTTCATCGAAGAATTTACGGACTGCCATGCCATCCAGCAGGTCAAGTTCTTTGTGCGTGCGACCTATCAGATTGGTATATCCTTTATCCTGCAAATTCTTACAGATAGCAGATCCCACAAGTCCGTGGTGTCCTGCTATATATATCTTTGCATTCTTTTCCATTCTATCTTTTATTAGTTCACCACAGAGGACACGGAGGGCACAGAGGAAAAAATAAGATCCTCCGTGTCCTCTGCGTCCTCTGTGGTGAAATGAAATTCATTTAATGTTTGGTAGCAATCATTCGTTTCACTTTTTCCATATCGTGGCGAACCATGATACTTACCAGTTCTTCGAATGATGTTTTACGTGGATCCCAACCCAACAGTGTTTTAGCTTTAGTCGGGTCGCCCAGCAATTGTTCTACTTCCGATGGACGGAAATACTTCGGATCAACTTCTACCAGAGATTTTCCGGTAGCTACGTCGATACCTTTTTCATTTACGCCTTCACCTTCCCAACGAAGTTCGATGCCTGCTTCTTTGAATGCTAACGTTGCGAATTCGCGCACCGTGTGCATTTCTCCAGTAGCAATAACGAAATCTTCGGGAACATCATGTTGCAGGATTAGCCACATACATTCGATGTAATCCTTGGCATATCCCCAGTCGCGAAGAGAATCCAGATTACCCAGGTACAGTTTGTCCTGTTCGCCCTGTGCGATACGTGCGGCAGCAAGCGAAATTTTACGTGTAACGAACGTCTCACCACGGCGTTCGCTCTCGTGATTGAACAAAATACCGTTTACAGCAAACATACCATAGCTTTCGCGGTAGTTTTTAGTAATCCAGAAACCATATTGTTTGGCTACCCCATACGGAGAACGGGGATAGAATGGAGTTGTCTCTTTTTGTGGAACTTCCTGCACCTTACCGAACAATTCGGAAGTAGAAGCCTGATAGATGCGGGTTTTCTTTTCCAGTCCCAGGATGCGTACAGCTTCGAGCATACGCAACGTGCCGATAGCATCTGCTTCGGCAGTGTATTCCGGAACGTCGAACGAAACCTTCACGTGGCTTTGAGCTGCGAGATTGTAGATTTCATCCGGTTGCACCTGTTGAATAATACGAATTAACGAACTAGAATCTGTCATATCCCCATAATGCAGATTAATCGTACGTTTCTGTTTCATGTCGCGCACCCACTCGTCAAAATACAAATGTTCAATACGTCCTGTATTGAACGAAGAAGAACGACGGAGTATACCGTGTACTTCGTAACCTTTTTGCAATAGAAATTCGGCAAGATAAGAACCATCTTGCCCGGTGATGCCTGAAATTAGGGCTTTTTTCATACGCTAATTATTTATATAATTGAAAATGTGGGTGCAAATGTCGGCATTTTTTGTGACCCAGCCAAGTGACTTTCCAATTATTTTTCAGCACAGTCATTCAGCACGGTTTTTTCCCATTATTTTGTCGATAATCAAAGCGATAGCTCCGTCTCCCGTTACATTGCAGGCAGTACCGAAACTATCCATGGCGATGTAAAGCGCAATCATCAAAGCTTGTGCCGATTCGTCGAAACCGAGCATGGATTGTAGAATCCCCAGGGAAGCCATGATTGCTCCACCCGGAACTCCCGGAGCAGCTACCATAGTGATACCCAGCATAAAGATAAACCCGGCAAACAGGGGGAAGTCGAACGGCATTCCTTGCATCATCATCAATGCCAGTGCACAGGCTACAATTTTCAGTGTACTGCCCGATAGATGGATGGTGGCACATAGCGGAATCACAAATCCGGCTACTTCAGCAGATACTCCGTTCTTTTTGGTCTGTTCCAGTGTCACGGGAATGGTGGCTGCAGATGATTGTGTACCCAATGCCGTGAAGTAAGCGGGCAGCATTTTGCTAAGCAATTTGAATGGATTTCTATGCACAAACAATGCCGCAATGGAATACTGAAAAACCAACAGGAAAATATGAAGAACGAAGATGACTCCGATAATTTTAATAAACACCATCAGGATAGAATATACTTGTCCCGAATGTGTCATGTTGAGGAATATGCCGAAGATATAAAGCGGCAGCAACGGCAGAATGACGGCACTTATCATTCGTACGATAATTTCCTGAAAATCACGTGCCACGTTTTTCAATGCGTCGCTGTTCAGTGACGCCAGTCCCAAGCCCAAGGTGAAAGCCAGTACCAAGGCCGTCATGACGTTCATCAGTGGTGGGATGGAGACGGAGAAGTAGGGGAGGATTCCCTGCGCTTCGCTTACTTCTTCAAGTGGTGCACCCGGTTCGATGAGCGAAGGAAATACTGTGACTCCTGTGAAGTAGGAGAGAAAGCCTGAAAAAAGAGTAGCGAAGTAGGCGATCAAAGCTGTCACGAGTAGCATTTTTCCTGCGCCTTTTCCGATGTCGGCAATAGCCACAGTAACCAGTCCGACGATAATCAATGGGATAGAGAAATTAAGAAATTCACTGAAAATGCCATTGAACGTAACAAATATTCGCACTAGCGGAGCCGGGAAAACTGTGCCGATGGCAATACCCAAAATGATGGCGATAACGATGCGTGCCAACAAACCGATTTTGATCTTCTTCATCCTTGATTTTATTTGTAGACCACAAAAATAATATTTTAATCTAAAATATTGCGAACAAATGTGCATTTCAAATGTTACTAAGATAAAGAATATTCAAAATATACAAGTTATGGCAAATCAGAATAAAACAGATATCGGACTTATCGGCTTGGCTGTGATGGGCGAGAATCTTGCTTTAAACATGGAGAGTAAGGGATGGCACGTGTCGGTTTATAACCGTACTGTTCCCGGAGTAGAAGAGGGGGTGGTAGAACGCTTCCTGAATGGTCGTGCAAAAGGTAAAAACATCGAAGGATTCACAGATATAAAGGCATTTGTAGATTCGATAGCTATTCCCCGTAAGATTATGATGATGGTTCGTGCCGGAAGTCCGGTTGACGAACTGATGGATCAGCTTTTCCCGTTGCTTTCACCGGGAGATATCCTTATTGATGGCGGTAATTCTAATTACGAAGATACGAACCGCCGTGTCCAACTGGCGGAATCAAAGGGATTTCTTTTCGTCGGTAGCGGTGTGTCCGGTGGTGAAGAGGGAGCCTTGAATGGAGCTTCTATCATGCCCGGTGGTTCGGAAAAAGCATGGCCGGAAGTGAAACCGATTCTTCAAAGTATTGCGGCAAAAGCACCGGACGGCACTCCCTGTTGCCAATGGGTAGGCCCTGCCGGATCGGGTCATTTTGTGAAGATGATTCACAACGGTATCGAATATGGTGATATGCAGTTGATTGCTGAAGCCTATTGGGTGATGAAAAAGTTGCTGGATCTGACCAATGAGGAAATGGCTGATGTCTTTGCCCGTTGGAACGAAGGCAAACTTCGCAGTTATCTGATCGAAATCACCGCCAACATTCTGCGGCATAAAGACAAATCCGGAGGTTATCTCATTGATAAAATCCTGGATGCAGCCGGACAGAAAGGAACCGGAAAATGGTCGGTTATCAATGCGATGGAACTCGGTATGCCGTTAGGGCTAATTGCCACGGCGGTATTCGAACGAAGCCTTTCTTCACAGAAAGACTTGCGTCACCTGGCTTCCAAGCAATTCCAGTGTCAACATACACAACCTATATATAATAAGGTGGAACTCGTAAAGAATATATTTTCTGCTCTTTATGCTTCCAAACTCGTCTCTTATGCCCAGGGATTCGCCGTGTTGCAACGTGCTTCCGACGCTTTCGGCTGGCATCTCGACCTGGCTTCCATTGCGCGTATGTGGCGTGGGGGATGCATCATCCGCAGTATATTCCTGAACGATATTGCAGCTGCCTTCGAAGCCACCGACAAGCCTAAACACTTGTTGTTGGCTCCTTATTTTAAAGAAGAAATGAAGACATTGCTTCCCGGATGGAAGAGCCTGGTGGCGGAATCCATGAAAGAAGAACTTCCCGTTCCTGCTTTCTCCTCTGCCCTCAACTATTTCTATTCGCTCACTTCTGCCGATCTGCCCGCCAACCTTGTACAGGCACAACGCGATTATTTTGGTGCGCACACTTTTGAGCGTAAGGATGAGTTGCGCGGACAGTTCTTTCACGAGAACTGGACAGGCCACGGAGGAGATACGAAATCGGGCACCTATAATGTTTGAGTAAACCTATAATTCATATTTAGAAATTAATAAAGTGGATAAATTTGCAATGATAATTTTCGGTGCGTCAGGTGATTTGACCAAGCGTAAGCTGATGCCTGCCCTTTACTCCCTCTACCGTGAAAAACGGTTGACCGGAGAGTTTTCCATATTGGGTATCGGGCGTACGGTCTACTCTGACGATAACTACCGTTCCTATATATTAGAAGAACTACAACAGTTTGTCAAGTCTGAAGAACAGGACACAGCTCTTATGGCTTCATTTGTCTCCCATCTCTACTATTTACCGATGGACCCGGCAAAAGAAGAAGGTTACCCGCAACTCCGCCAACGTCTGGTTGAATTGACTAACGAGATAGACCCGGACAATCTGCTGTTCTATCTTGCCACTCCGCCATCACTTTACGGAGTAGTGCCCCTCTATTTGAAAGCTGCCGGACTTAACACTCCCCACTCGCGCATCATCGTTGAGAAACCTTTCGGCTATGATCTCGAGTCGGCACTTGAACTGAATAAAACGTATGCCTCTGTTTTCAATGAGCATCAAATTTACCGTATCGACCATTTTCTTGGTAAGGAAACAGCCCAGAATGTACTGGCTTTCCGTTTTGCCAACGGTATCTTCGAACCTCTCTGGAACCGTAACTATATCGACTACGTAGAAATCACAGCCGTAGAAAATCTGGGTATCGAACAACGTGGCGGATTCTATGAAACGGCAGGTGCACTGCGGGATATGGTGCAAAATCACCTGATCCAGCTCGTAGCCCTTACGGCTATGGAACCGCCCGCTGTTTTCAATGCTGACAATTTCCGCAACGAAGTGGTGAAGGTCTACGAATCTCTTACTCCATTGAATGATATCGATTTGAATGAACATATTGTTCGCGGACAATATACAGCCTCCGGTAGTAAAAAAGGATACCGTGAAGAAAAAGGAGTGGCTCCCGATTCGCGCACGGAAACTTATATTGCCATGAAACTGGGCATTAGTAACTGGCGCTGGAGTGGCGTTCCGTTCTACATTCGTACAGGTAAACAAATGCCGACGAAAGTAACGGAAATCGTTGTGCATTTCCGGGAAACACCTCACCAGATGTTTCATTGTGCTAGTGGCAACTGTCCACGGGCTAATAAATTGATCCTTCGTTTGCAACCGAATGAAGGAATTGTGCTCAAAATCGGAATGAAAGTCCCCGGTGCAGGTTTCGAAGTCCGCCAGGTGACGATGGATTTCAGTTATGCACAGTTGGGCGGTGTGCCTAGTGGTGACGCTTATGCCCGTCTGATAGATGATTGTATCCAGGGCGATCCGACTTTATTTACTCGAAGTGATGCAGTAGAAGCCTCATGGAAATTCTTCGATCCGGTGCTCCGCTATTGGAAAGATAACCCCGATGCGCCTCTTTACGGTTATCCCGCAGGTACGTGGGGACCTTTGGAAAGTGAAGCAATGATGCACGAACATGGGGCTGACTGGACGAATCCTTGTAAGAATTTGACAAATACAGATCAATATTGTGAATTATGAAACTATCAGTTTTTTCCTCATCAATTGAAACTTCACGAGCATTGATACTCCGCCTGGTGGAAATCATGAATGAAGAGCCGGACAGAGTGTTCAATATCGCAGTTAGTGGTGGTAATACCCCTGCTCTGATGTTCGATTTATGGGCGAATGAATATATGGAAATTACCCCTTGGGACCGTATGCGGATTTATTGGGTGGATGAACGTTGTGTGCCTCCCGATGATTCGGACAGTAATTACGGAATGATGCGCAACCTTCTTTTGGGTATCACTCCTATTCTCTATGAGAATGTATTCCGTATCCGTGGAGAGGCAAAGCCTGCGAAAGAGGCGGTTCGTTATTCGGAGTTAGTCCGGCAGCAAGTGCCGTTTAAGCGTGGTTGGCCCGAATTCGATATTATACTGTTGGGAGCCGGAGATGACGGACACACTTCTTCGATCTTTCCCGGGCAAGAAGATTTGCTGACTTCAAACTCTATTTATGTGGTCAGTGCACATCCCCGTAACGGGCAGAAGCGTATCGCAATGACGGGATACCCCATTCAGAATGCCCGCTATGTCATTTTCCTGATTACCGGAAAAAATAAAGCCGATGTAGTAGAAGAAATCTGTAATTCGGGAGACACTGGTCCCGCAGCCTATGTGGCTCATCATGCGCAAAATGTAGAACTGTTTATGGATAAAGGGGCTGCCGCATATATTGAAGATCCTAATAAAAAGATGAGTTAGAACAGAACTATTTCATTGACGAAACTAATAGAAAAAAAGAAAAATATGAATCCTTATCAACATTCATTTGGTGGTAATATCCCACAAGACGTAGCGGGGAAACAAGGCGAAAATGTTATTTTTATTGTTTATACTTTAAAAGATTCGCCTGAAACTCTTGACAAAGTAAAAGATGTGTGTGCCAATTTCTCGGCCCTGATTCGCAGTATGCGTAACCGTTTTCCTGATATGATGTTCAGTTGTACCATGGGATTTGGAGCCGATGCCTGGAACCGTCTTTTCCCGGAACAGGGAAAACCCAAAGAACTGAAAACTTTCGAAGAGATAAAAGGCGAGAAGCATACGGCAGTTTCTACTCCGGGCGACTTATTGTTTCATATCCGTGCAAAACAGATGGGATTATGTTTTGAGTTTGCATCTATCATCGATGAGAAACTTCAAGGCGTGGTTGAACCTGTCGACGAAACTCACGGTTTCAGATATATGGATGGCAAGGCCATTATCGGCTTTGTGGATGGAACGGAGAATCCGGCGGTTGATGAAAATCCCTATCATTTTGCAGTTGTAGGAGAGGAAGATGCTGATTTTGCAGGAGGCAGCTATGTCTTTGTGCAGAAGTATATTCACGATATGGTTGCGTGGAACTCCTTACCTGTGGAAGAACAGGAGAAAGTGATCGGGCGTCGTAAGTTTAACGATGTCGAACTGTCTGACGAGGAGAAACCTCAAAATGCGCATAATGCCGTCACTAATATTGGAGATGACCTGAAAATAGTGCGTGCCAATATGCCGTTCGCCAATACGTCTAAGGGAGAATATGGTACTTACTTCATCGGCTATGCAAGTACGTTCACTACTACCCGGCAGATGTTGGAAAGTATGTTTATTGGCAATCCGGTAGGCAATACCGACCGTTTACTGGACTTTAGTACAGCAGTTACGGGAACACTTTTCTTTGCTCCTTCCTACGATTTGCTAAGTGAACTGGGCGAATAAAAAATAAAAGACTGGGGGGAGTATTACACTTTAGTAATCTCCTCCACTACATATTGGTCTTTTACTTTCTTGCAGGTACATACGAAGAATTCCGGATGTTTCAGAGCTCCTTGTAAAGTATCAGGAAGAATCATTTCTTTAGTACGACGGTCCATTGCAACCGTTGCATACAGGATACTTTCACTCTCGCATTTCTCTATTAATGCACTTTTTAGTTCTTCTACGCTATATTCCATTTGTGTGATCCTTTGTCGCTGCAAAGTTATGGAAAATATGTATATTTTGTGCAATTATATTCCTGTAATAAATAAAAAAATAGCTCCCTAGTTCGTCCGCCGACGAGGGAGCTATCAACACAAAAACTAAACTAGACACATTTTTGGAAATCTAGTTGTATATTCTGTATATCAATTATATAGTCCTGCTTTTTTTTATGGTTCGACTATAATTCGACCATTTGATGTTTTATGTACTATCAAGATTTCTATATTTCATATTTTATATTACTTTAAATATTATATTTGCGCATTGTCAAACTAAAATAGTGCGTTTATGAAATCGTTATTAAAAAATGTCCTAAGAAGGATAAGTAAAAAACAATCTTCTAAAGAAGATAATGCAACAGCCTTTTATCCCCAGTGTTGTGCAAAAGTGGATGATTCCGCTCGTATGCGTATAAAAATGTCTTATGACCAAAATGTAAAAGAAACTATATCAAGCTTGAAAACACTTGCTAATGATATGTCTAGTGGCTTTGTTACTTTTAAAAAGTTTCAGACTAGGCGTTATCAATACAACCCGGATGCAGATGCAACTCTATATGCTTCAAGACTGCTTCGTGCAGCTTCTATATTGGAGTTCCTATTAACTGATCCTGATAATAAATCTTAGAGATTCATTTTTTCAGCTAGAGCAGAGAGCCCTATCAGTAGTTCAGTTATATTTTTGGCTTTTCCGACAACATCATCAACTTTTGCTGCTGTATCAGGGCTTAACTCCTTTTCTAATCGTTCTAGCTGCATTTGAAATGTATCAAAACTTAATATATATAAGTCTCTTTCAACAGTGAATCCCCCTTTTTCTGCAAAATTGAATATTTCAAAATTCAACGTAAGATATTCAATACCATATCCTTTATAGTCAATAAATCTCCTATTTTTGAACTCCTCTAAAACTATTTCATATTGTTCTTTACTGATCCTAAGGTCTGGTATATCTTTATAATTTAGTTTAGCTGTTCTTTTCCCGTTTGCTACAACCAAAATATAATTTAATACTTTATCCTTTTCTTCAGCCGTTATAACTAAAGGATATTCTCTTTCATCTTTGGGTGGTGCAGTTCTAATTTGGCACATATAATAATTAAATTATTTTTCTCAATACCTCTTTTTGTGAATCGATGTTGAATTTTGTATCATTTACTTTGGCAGCCTCTTCTTCAGCTATATTCATGTATTTTATAGCTTCATTTAGTTTACCGGAACTTATTGCCCAATATGCAAGATTTCTATATACATATTGTTTTTTAGTGTAAAATTTGCCGGAATCTACATCTTGTTTAGATATCTTGTATTCTTTATTCGGGTCTGTTGCTTCCCTGAACATTTCAACACACCAAAGGCTATTTTCCTTATTCAAATACATTACTACTATCATCTTTTTGTCAATATATTGTCCTGCTTTGTTTTTTATTTTACAGTTAATTATTGCTTTATATCCTTTAATATTTAATGTATCTGTATCAAATAATATACCTGTTGGCTCTTCATAATTTAGTAAATCATACATATTTCCTAGATTAAAAGAATATTTAGAAATAATTTCTTTAGATTCTTCAAATTCAAAAGTCTTACATGCATCTAAGAATTTAATCAAATCACTTTTTTGTCCCCATGTTATAATAGGAGTAAAAAGCATTAGTATTAACAGTATCTTTTTCATTCGTTAATGTGTTTATTTATCCTATATTACGTTCATTCTTCAACATAGCTAATTCGCCTTTCAGTTTTTGGTTCTCTTCAGTGAATAGTTGAATTGTTTTCATCTGCTCATTTATAGTCCCCTGAAGGGTTGCTATTGTATCAACTAAACGTTCCATGCGTTCAATATTTGGATCAGGTTTGATATCTGAAATCAGCATTGGACCTTTATTGCGTAGTAACCAATCTGCTGAAATATCCGTAAATGCGTTTAATGTGAGCCTAATTACTTTAGAGGAAGGTTCTGTGTTTTTTTGAAACATAGAACCAATCACCGATTGGGTTACCCCAATTTTAATGGAAAACTGCCTGTCTGACAGCTTATAATAAGAGATAATCTCTCTAATTTTTTCGTTTACGCTTGTTTCAGCCATATCTATATTAATAGTTAATTAACGTAAATACGATTATTTATCAAGTTTTATGTTTTGTAATTAACGTAAATACGTTTATATTTGCATCATAAATCAATCAATCATACAAACATACAAAAAATGATTGATAAAACCAATTAAAAAATAACGATTATGAGCTACAATTTATCACAAATAATGAAGTCTGCACACCGCAATTACAAGAAGGGTGGAAAAACATTTTCAGAGTGTTTAAAATCTGCATGGAGCTTCGCAAAACTCCAAGAAAGTTTCTCACCGGAAGCAGTGAAATCAAGAACTGATAAATTTTTAGCTGAAAGACATGAAGCTATGAGCAAGACTGCCAAAGCTACACTTAGCAAGGAATATAATAACCTTAATATTCCCGTTTCCGCTTACTACAACCCAAATAGTACTCATTACGGTGCACATTACGTCGGAGATTAATCAAATTATACAACAATGGATAAAAGAACCGAACTAGAAATACAGCGAGACAAATATGAAGCTGTGATTGAAGAACGAGACGCGTTGATCAGCTCTTTGAGAGGTGAGAATGAAAAACTCAAACGAGATTTAGAATCAGAACGTGGATTTTATAGAGAGAAAGTTTCCCAATGTGATGATTTGAAGAAATTTATTGAATCGCAACGAAACTTAATGGACATAGTTTTGAAGAACAACCAAAGTATTCTCTAACCCTCACTAAAGTCAAACCAAACCGCCGGTTATCCGGTACCCAGTCCGGTCTTTGAGCCTGCCCTTGAAGGGAGACTGGGAACAACAGAGAAGAGTTCTTTGACATATTGGTAAAATGGTGTTTTGGAAGCCGACACGTGCTGAAAGGGATTACTGACGTAGGCGGGCTTCTCAACGATATAATGCTGTGGTTAATGGTCAAGCCGTATCGTTGTAAAACTAAATCAGTTAGACGTTTGTCGGCAAATCGAGGTATTTGCTTTATGTATATAAAGGTGATGTAGCTCAGGCAGGTTAGAGCGCTGTGTGTGGTGGATGGTTGAGAGTTCGAGTCTCTCAAGAAATACTCTTAGCTTAACGGAAGAGCACCACAAGCAGAGGTCGGCGGTTCGAATCCGCTCATCGCTTCAATGTTTAATTTAAAATTAGATTGTATGGAAAAGGATATTCAGAGACGTAACGTAATTGATGTATTACGGAGTATGGATGTTGGTGCAATAGAAGTATTTCCTATCGTTCAGAAACCGTCTGTAACTAATACATTGAATGCTCGGCTTTATAAAGAAAAAGCTGAAGGAATGGCTTGGAAAACAAAGTCAGATGTAAAAAATATGCAGTTTATAGTAACCAGAATTGCAGAACTACCTTGCTTGTTGAGATGATCAGAGGTGAAATGGCTGAAATATTGCTAGATAATATTCTCCGTCTGTTTTCTACAGAAACGTTTGGAAAAGATAAGTCTGCGTATTATGTGGGTGGGGAAAAGAAATTGATGAATCTTATAGAAGCGGGTAAGATTGAAAGTGATAAGCCCACTAATGTCCAAAACGGCAAGTGGCATTGTAATGCTGCTCAAGTATTACTTCATTGCCGATGTGCGGGAAGGAAAGTTAAATCTAAAAAACGGAAGAAATGAAAAAGATTAAAGTGATACAGTATGCCATGATGTTCATTGCCTTATGGACAACACTGTATCTTATAGATAGCATTGAAGTTAGCAAGAAAGAATTTATTGCTGCTTTTGTATTGGTGACTGTCGTATCAGTGAATTATATCTGTTTTCGATACTACGAAGATAGGAAACAAAATAAGGATAGCCTGTGAAGGTCTGCATTGCTTAATTTTAGTATTTGTCATGTTTATTTAGCCCGGTTCGCCGGGCATCTGCCGGGATAGCCCAGTTGGTTAGAGCGCATGTTTCTACATGAGGTCAGCGGTTCGAATCCGTTTCCCGGCTCAACTCAATCAGAGTTAAGTAACCCGTGAGGGTGAAAATATATTTGCATTATATATACAATCAATGTAGCCGGAAGCGTCTGGCTACGACCTGAAGGAATGGCGGAATTGGTAAACGCAAGTATGCAGATAGATTGAAGAAAGTCATACATAGGTAATCTATCATCCCGGTTCGAGTCCGGGTTCCTTCACAGAGAATTTTTCTTTTTATGTTTAACTAATGTTGCCAGCGAAAAGGACGCTGTAGGGTTAAAGCCCCTGTTATTTGAGTTTTAATTGTTCTATACTATTCCGGTGTGCTTTGAACGGCTATCCGGAAGCAAGAAGCTCGTGAGAGTGCTATTTAATAGTTAATGTCGTGTTTTATTTTGTGTTTGTGTTCTAAGTGAATGGTTCGTGAGAATAGTTCACTTTAAACGGATGGCTGGTGTAATTGGCAGCATATGCAGGTATGCGTGATGTGGGTTCGAGACCCACGCCATTCACCCTTTTGATCCTATTAAATTATAGTAGTTCATGAGTTTTGTTTTGTGTTTGTGATTGGGGTGTATGGTCTGTGAAGATAGTGCACCTTTTTAATTAATAGGGCGGATATGTATATCGTTGGCTGAAACTGCGGTGAGGTGCACCAATATTCCGTGAGACCGGTTCGACTCCGGTTCCGTCCACTAGCATTTACATTATGTATAAATCAGGGAGCCGTACCCCCTTCAAGCGGAGCCGTTCCATAAGGTACATTGGATTATTCATTTTCTTATTTTTCTGCCTGTACAATACCGTACAGGCAGTTTTTAACTACCTGAAAATGGCGTTAAAATGGCGTTAAAATGGCGAAGTTTCTGTTTGCTAAACTTGTCAATAACGATTACCTTTACTGATGTAATAAACTAAAAGTCAAACCATTAATTCAGAATTATGAAAGAATTAGTAACCATTCAGCAAAAGCTGAAAGCCCCGAAAGGGCAATTTAATAAGTTCGGTAGTTACAAATACCGTAGTTGTGAGGATATTCTTGAGTCAGTGAAACCTATTCTGACTGAAACAAAGTGTTCGTTAACTCTCAGTGATGAGATGGTGCCAGTAGGCAATAGAATTTATGTAAAAGCAACTGCCACTTTAACCAACGAAAAAGGGGAAAAAGAAATAGTGACTGCTTTTGCGAGAGAAGAGGAAACAAAGAAGGGAATGGATGGCAGCCAAATTACCGGAGCCTCATCTTCTTATGCAAGAAAGTATGCTCTTAACGGTCTATTTTGCATTGATGATACAAAAGACAGTGATGCAACTAACACTCACGATAAAGAAGACGCACAACAGCCTGCAAAAACACCGGCTAGTATGAAGAATCCAGTTTATACTGGTGCCCAACTGAAAAAGGCTATTGCTGACATGCTTGCTGTCAAAAGCAGAGCTGAACTTGAAAAAGTATGGTATGCTAATCCGGCTATGCAAAATGATAAAGAGTTTGTAAATGCTTGTATGGAAATGGGCAAAATTTATCCTGCATCATGATAGAGTTGGTTAAATCGAGTGTGGTTTTCTCAGAAGAGAACCACACATATTTTCTTGGTGAAAAGCAACTGAAAGGTATTACCGGAATGATAAGCCGGCAACTATTTCCCAATAAGTATAGGGATATTCCAGAATACATATTGAAAAAAGCTGCTGAAAAAGGCAGTCGTATTCATGGACAATGCCAGTTTGCTGATGTTACAGGATTACCACCCGAGAGTATTGAAGCTATTAATTATATCAGGGAAAGAGTAAATGCCGGATATAAGGCTTTTGCCAATGAGTACACTGTTTCAGACAATGAATATTTTGCATCGAATATTGATTGTGTTTGGGAAAAGGACGAAAAAATCAGTCTTGGCGACATCAAGACTACTGCAAGCCTTGACCGTGAGTATTTGAGTTGGCAGCTATCAATCTATGCCTATTTGTTTGAACTTCAAAATCCACTAATTAAAGTTGATAAACTGTTTGGCATTTGGTTACGTGGAAATAAGTCGGAATTAGTCGAGATTGAGCGTAAGCCGGATGCAGAGGTTAAGAGATTACTGGAGTGTGAGATTAAAGGTGAACAGTTCTTACCTAATGCTCCTGTTCCAGCCGATGAGAAGCAGCTTATTCCTATGCAATTAGTAAATACTATTATTGATATAGAGGAACAGGCGAGTTATATCGCTGAAGTGCAGAAAGGTTATAAGGAACAGCTTAAAAGTGCCATGCGTGAGAACGGTGTTAAATCATGGGACGCCGGTCGGTTGCGTGTTAGCTATACTCCCTCTTCAACGGGTAAGAGTTTTGATGCAAAGAAGTTTCAGGAAGATCACCCGGAACTATATTCTCAATATTTAAAAACATCAACTAAAGCGGATAGTATTCGTGTAACTATAAGGGAGGAAGGAAAATGAGTGTTAATAAAGTAATTCTTATAGGGCGTGCCGGTAAAGACCCGGATGTGAGAACATTGGACGGTGGAGCGAAAGTAGCTTCTTTATCTTTTGCTACAACAGATAAGGCGTACACCTTACAAAATGGAACCCAGGTGCCGGAACGTACAGAATGGCATAATCTTATTTTTTGGAATAAGACTGCTGAAATAGTTGAGAAGTACGTCCATAAAGGAGATAAGTTGTATATAGAAGGTAAGTTACGCACTCGTAACTATGACGATAGCAAAGGAGTTAAACGTTACATAACTGAAGTCTTTGTTGATAGTATCGAGATGCTTACACCGAAAGTTCAACAACAGGCTGCTCCTGTACCACCACCGTTACCAACGCAACAGCCTACACAGAGACAGCAACAACAAGTACAGCAGCCTGCATATCAGCAACAGCCATATCAACAGGTATCACCGCCTGATGATTTACCATTCTAAATATGGCAGAAGCTATTCTAACAAAACAAAATGGGGTAGTCACAATGGATAAGTCGTTTGACTACCTCTGTTCCACGCTCAAGAATGGAACTTACACTGTAAGCATCAAGAGAAAGGTAGAACCACGTACCCTGTCGCAGAACGCGCTCATGTGGCTGTGGTTTGCCTGTATTGAGAGGGAGACAGGCACGGATAAGTTGGATGTACATGATTACTATTGCCGGAAGTTTCTTCCACGGCAAATATGTATGAATGGAAATATTGTTTCGGTTGTTGGAAGTACTTCTAAATTGAATACGATCCAAATGAAAACTTTCATGGATAAGGTTCAGGCTGATGCTGCCACCGAATTAGGAATCAATTTGCCATTGCCTGTTGACCAGTACTATAAAGATTTTATTAATGAATACCTGCATAGGTAAGTATTAACTCAAAGTTTAATTAAAATGGATTTGAATATTTCAAAAGCAAAATTGACCAAAAAGGGATGTCTTGAAGTGGTCTATGCAGACAAGGAAGGAAACGATATTGTTTTCAAGGGGATTAATCCTGTTCATCCGGATTTGAAGGATTCGCTAAACAAGCTCATACCCTACATTGTCGATATTACAGAACAGAAAGAATCCCAGTACATTAATTGGGAACGTCCAGAGTCATGTCTTGAAGATGAGTTCTTCAAAAAGTTCAATGTAACCGGCGTTAGCATTGGTGGTGATTCTTCTTTTGAGGTTTGTGTGTTGACAGGTAAGCGAACCCTTATGACGAGCAAAGTCCTTAATCTTTGTTATCATGGTATCGTTTTTGAGCCGGACAATGAATCGTATGTGCATTGTGAGGAGTTTCGTGATGCGGTTTATAATTTCTTGTATGAAGCAGAGCTTTATGTTACAGAGAATAAATGTTCGGAGATTCAAAGGGAATTTGAATTTAAAGATGGTGAGGATCCGTTTGACAAGGTTGATGAAGCTGCTGATGCAATGAATGAAGATGGTGAAGATAACGGGATATGTTCAACAGTTGAACATCATGAATTAGTATTAGAACCTGCTTCATGAAACCAATTTATGTGACTAAGACGCCCAATCTGTACCGGATTCAGTTCGAGTATCACCCAAAGTTGGTCGAGGTCATAAAGATGATACCAAGTAAGCCACGCTATGACGGAACAGACCGGGCGTGGCTTGTTAGTATCAATGATACGCGTTATCCTATTGGACGTGATGCGAATTGGTATGTGAGAGCTTTTGCGCAATGGGCTGTTCAGATGCGTTATTGTTCTACTGTCAAGGAACGTGAGGTAACTGAAGATATTAATTATGATATTCCTCCGATGAAACCTTTTGTCGGTGAACACTATATGTTACTTCAACCTTACGAGTATCAACTTGAAGGAGTACAGTATGCAATAGAGCACAAACGCTGTTTTTTCGGTGACCAGCCCGGATTAGGTAAAACATTGCAAGCCATATGTGCAGTTGTTAAAGCACATAAGGAAGCGCCCATTTATGGTGAGTCTTTTCCAGTACTTGTAATTTGCCCTGCTGCGTTGAAAGTAAACTGGCAGCGTGAGTTTAAGAAGTTCGCAGGTATGAATTCGATTATCCTTGATGACAGAAACCGACAGTCCTGGCAATCATTTTATGAGTGTAAAAAGTCTGATGGCAACCCACTTTGTGAGGTGTTCATTACTAATTATGAATCGCTTAATAAATTTTTTGTAAAAGCTGTAAATAAGGAATCCAAGCTTACAATGAAAAGTATTGCTTTCGATCAGCGTGTCTCTCTGTTTAGGTCTGTTATCATTGACGAATCTCATAAATGCAAATCAAGTAAAACTCAACAGAGCAAATATGTTGAAGGTATCTGCAAAGGTAAACGTTATATATTCGCATTGACCGGTACTCCTGTTGTTAACAATAATACAGACTTGCTACAACAGCTAAAAATATTAGGTCGATTAGAGGACTTTGGAGGTTATAGCCGGTATGTTGAAAGATATTGTGATGGTCCCAAACAGGCATCCAACGTTAAAGAGCTGAATTGGCGACTATGGAATACTTGCTTCTTTCGTCGTGAGAAGTCAAAGGTGCTTACACAACTTCCGGACAAGACTCGTCAATACTTGACAGTTGATATCACTACCACCAAAGAGTATAAGGCTGCCGAGGCTGATATGGTAAAATAGTTGAAGAAGTACAAGAACGCTTCGGATGAACAAGTGCAGAAATCAATGAATGGTGCCGTTATGGTGCAGATGCAGCTTTTAAAGCAGATATCTGCCAGAGGTAAAATCAAGGCTGTTTGTGAATTTGTCCATGATGTTATCGACGGTGGTGAGAAGCTGATACTTTTCGGTTACTTGAAAGAAGTTGTAGCAGAACTGAAAAAGGAATTTCCTAAAGCTGTTACTGTAACGGGTTCCGATAGTGTCAACCAAAAGCAATATGCCGTTGACTCTTTCCAAAATAATCCGGATTGTAAACTGATTATTCTGAATTTCAAATCGGGCGGTACCGGGCTTACTTTGACTGCTGCCAGTCGTGTTGCTTTTATAGAGTTCCCTTGGACTTTCAGTGATTGCGAACAGGCAGAAGATAGAGCACACCGTAACGGTCAAAAGAACAACGTTAACTGCTATTACTTCTTAGGTAAGGATACTATTGACAAGTATATGTATGATGTGATTCAAACAAAGAAGAACATTGCTAACGGTGTAACCGGAACGGATGACCAAGTAGAAGAGAATATGGTGAATCTTGCAATGGACTTGTTTAGGGATAAATTATGAAGCCATTTAGATTAGTTATAATTGGGCAGAGAACTCATATTCAGGAATACAAGAAAGAAATGTTGTTCGGTCCTGAATGGGAAACCATAATATCCTTTGTCGGTTGCAGGAACAGGTGTAAACAAATCGTTGACCTTCTAAATGAATGTGCTACGATTTCAAAAAACAAGCAGAAAAATGACTGAAGAAGATATTCGTAAATTGGAGGTGAAATATTCTGAAACCAAGATACAACACATTTGTGTAACTTGGTTCAGAGAAACGTTTCCCAATGTCGGCCCTCTACTCTTTGCTATACCAAACGGCGGCGTCAGGACAAAGAAAAGCGGTGCTATGCGTAAATATGAAGGTGCCATCGCTGGTGTTGCTGACTTGATTCTGCTTTTTCCTCGCGGTGGTAAGAGCAGTCTTTGCATAGAGATGAAAACTCCACATGTAAAAGGTAAACGTGCCGGAACGCAGTCTGATGAGCAAAAAGAATGGCAGGCATTAGTTGAGAAATATGGCAGTGTATATGTCGTTTGTCATGGGTTGATTGAGTTCATTAATAGCGTTTGCTATTATCTGAAAGCTGACCCTCAACCTTATATAAACAATGTCTTACGGAATTATTATAAATTGATATGACTTATATTGAACTTATCAATAGGTTTTGGGAACTTGACGAAAGCTGGCAATTTTCCTGCTGTGAAACGAGGCTTTATTTTTACTTGCTAAAAATTGCGAATCGTTTAGGCTGGGAGGATAACTGGACACGTAGTGATACAAAGGTGTCATCTGACGTGGGAGTGTCTGTAAAAGTATTCAAGTCCGCCCGAAATAGATTAGTTCAAGCAGGTCTTATTGAATGTAAACAAGGCAATGGAAGAGGCAATAAATCAACGTATTCTATAAAAGGTGTACAAAAAGGTATGCAAAATATACCACCTTTACGGCATCCTTTAGGGACACCTTTAGGGTACCCTTTAGGGACACCTTTTCAAGAAAGCTCCCCCATACCCCCTAAAGAAGAATATAAGACAGAGACAAAGAAAGAACCCCCTAAAGGGGGTAAGAAAGAAAGTAGCTCTGGCGAGCTTTTCCCACTCTCTAAACCGGAGAAACCTAAAAGAGTCGCAAAAGAATTTATAGCTCCTACGCTTGATGAGGTTATTCAACACTTCATCAAGCAAAATGCTCCGGAACGGTTAGATGACTGGCAAGAGCAAGCAGAAATATTCTTCAATCACTTTGACTCGATAGGGTGGAAGAATGCCAATGGAGTGAAAATAGAGCGGTGGGATTCCAAAGCAAACCTTTGGATACTGGATCGTATTCGTGAAAATCGAAAAAATGAATTAGACCATGACGGAAGAGGAAAAGAATTTATCAAGCAAACTTCAAAATTTGATGGAGAAGGAAGCCGGCAAGCGCAAGCTGACGCTCCAACAGATAGAGAATCTGATACAAAGGCACAAAGAAAGTATTCAGAACGTTTCTGAATATGACTTAACTGATACGCAAGAGTATTACAGTCATTGGAATTTAATTTCTAACCTTGGTACGGATTATACGGAACGGGAGTTTAGAAAATTTGATGTTGATGATAACAACTCTAAACTAATTCAGTTTCTTCTGTACTACTTCAACGGATGTCGGTATGCTCAAAATGTGTTTCCGGAAGAGAATTACAAGGTTCATAAGAATCTTTTGCTTGTTGGTGAACCTGGTACCGGAAAAACAATGTTGATGCAGATTTTTGCAGATTATTTGAAACTCACTTGTAACCCCAATGCTTTTGAAAACTTGTCTGTTACTCAAATGATGAATTATTATAAAATTCACGGGCATATTGACTTGTACACTTACAATGAGAATCAATCCAAAGGATTTAAACCAAATCCCTTTAATATCTGCTTGAATGATATCGGTCTGGAAACGGAAAATCAAAAATCGTATGGTACCAGTCTCGATTCAGTTATTGATGAATTTCTTTATGCCCGGTATGAGATTTTTCAGCAATATGGCAAGAAGTATCATATAACATCGAATCTTGGCATAGCCGAATTTAAGAAACGTTTTGGGCCAAGATTAGTGGATCGTTTTAAAACGTTTAATGTTCTCCCCCTGTGTGGCGAGAGTCGTAGAATATAGCTACTATGAAAGTTACAATTTACTGGGTTACTAAAGATTCGGATAAAATTGCTCGTATCAGAGAGCGTTTCGGTATTGGAACGTATCGAAGTGTGAACGGTGAAACGCCTGCTGAAATACGAGAAGAAGATATGGAACTTCTTCGGGAAACTGAAAGAAGAGGATTTATTCAAATACGTAATAAGCCCACATGAAAATGGCGTTAAAATGGCGAAGTTTCTGTTTGCATAACTTGTCATTTTACGATAACTTTACTGATGTAATGAATTAAAAGTCAAACCAATATAATTAAATTATGGAAGTACAAAACATTAGAATTGACCTTATTAGTCCTTCTCCTTTGAATCCGAGAAAGACTTTTGATGAAGCAGCTCTTGAAGAGCTCGCAAGCAACATTGAAAAGCAAGGCTTATTGCAGCCTATCACCGTCAGGGTAGCCAAATCCGAAGATTTTACTGACTTAGAGACTGGCGGTGTTACGACAATTCCCTGTTCGTATGAAATTGTTTGCGGTGAGCGTCGTTTTCGGGCTGTGTCACTTTTGAAAGCAAAGGAAGATGAAGCGAATGTTGCAAAAATCAAAGCCCATCGAAAAAAGTCGGAGAAATTTCAGACAATATCCTGCATTGTCAGAGAAATGACAGACGATGAGGCTTTTGAAGCGATGATTACCGAGAATCTTCAAAGAAAAGATGTTGATCCCATCGAAGAAGCTTTTGCCTTTGCGCAGTTGGCTGAGAAAGGACGGACTTTGGAAGATATTGCTCTTAAATTTGGAAAGTCTACTCGTTTTGTCTTTGACCGTATAAAGCTAAACGGTCTTATCCCGGAACTGAAAGAACGTGTAAGAAATGGAGACATACCATTATCCGGTGCTATGATTCTTTCAAAACTTGACGAAGAAACTCAAAAGGAGTTCAATGAGGAAGAAGATGAACAATGCACGACATCTATGATACGTGACTATGTTAGTAATTCCTTTTTAGAACTGGATAAAGCGGATTGGATTAAAGAAGACGCAGACAATTGGGAAAATGGCGAATTTAAGCAGTGCTCTCAATGTGAATCTAATACCTGTAATCATGGTTGTTTGTTCTATGAGATGAATAATAAGAATGCTCGCTGTATCAATGCTGCCTGTTTTTATAGAAAGCGGATTGCATATGTAATCCGAAAGATTCTGCTTGAGAGTGAGAATCTTGTTAAAGTAGGTGAACCTTTTTCATTCGGAAAAACTGTTATTGTAGCAAAAGCAGAATATTATTGGAGTGATGAAAGAAAAGCACAATATGAAAGTGCTTTAGAAGCCGTAAAGCAACTTGGATTTGAAGTAGTTAATCCAGATGAGGTGTTTAGGAGTTTATGTTATTATAGTGCTGATGATGAACGGACACTAAAAATGCTTGATGAAGGTGAAATTTATCGCTGTATCTCATTCTTTGGTAATTATAATCCAGAATTTAATGTAAAATTCTATTACACAAAGAAAGAACTGGTTTCTAGTACTGCCGCTGTTGCCGATCTAAAAGAGATAGAAAGGGAAAAAATAAACGCCCAATTAAAAAGAGCGAAGGATATAGTCAAGGAGAAGTCTGCTGAAGAAATGCGTAAGTGGGCGCAAGAGAAAACATATTATCAGAGAACAAAAGAATTCTCTGAAAATGAACAACTTGTTTTTGATGTGCTGGTTCTTAGCGGTTGTAGCAGTACTTATCTTGAAAAACTGAATTTGAAAAAATGGAATGGTGAGAGTGATTTTGTAAATTATGTCAAAAACAACCAAGCTGACCGACACCAATGGTATAGAGCCTTTATTGCTGAATGCTTATCATCGAATAATGTGAATTTCTACTCCTATTTGCAAAAGTGTCAGAAAATCCTTTTTGCAGAACAATATCCGGATGATTTCAAAGCGCTCTCTAAGAAACTTGCGGATTCATATGATAAGAAAGAAAAGAAGCTCAAAGAAAGACTGAAAGAGCTAAATAACGATAACACAGAGGAAGCCTAGTGGTTTCCTCTCTTTATTGACGCACTTATGAAAACGTGGACTGGCGAACAACTTGCTATACTTGACAGTGAGTACCCGACTGCTGATTTAAAAGAACTTGCTAGGCGTCTTGATAAAGCACTTAGTGCTGTTAAAACAAGGGCCTTGATTCGAAAACTTAGGCGCTCTCCGAGAATCTCGTTTTGGAATAGTGAGAGACTTGATAAATTGAAAAAGTTGTATCCCAATCATACTAATGAGGAAATAGCACAGATATTAGGTACCACTTATTCTGCTGTAAATGGAGTTGCATTTAAATTACGGCTCTTTAAATCTAAAGAATTTAAATTTCAATGCGCTTCTAAAAGCTTCTTTCCCAAAGGCCACCAACCGATGAACAAGGGACGTAAGCAAACGGAATATATGTCAGAGGAACAATTAGCAAAAACGAAAGCTACTCGATTTAAGAAAGGACATGTCCCCAAAAATCATAAACCAGTCGGTTATGAACGCATAACTCGTGACGGTTACATTGAAGTGAAAACTGCCGAACCGAATGTCTTTGAACTTAAACATCGGCTTGTATGGATTGAGCATAATGGAGAAATCCCCCCTGGTTATAATATTCAGTTTAAAGATGGCAACAGGCAAAACGTTTCCATTGAGAACCTTTACATGATTAGTCGTTCTGAACAATTAAAAAAAGAGAATTCTTTGTATGCCCGATATCCGGAAGATGTTCAGTACCTAATCAAACTAAAAGGAGCTTTGAATAGACAAATTAATAAAGCAACAAAAAAGAATGAATCATGACTGATGGAGCAATAGATAGATTGAAAGAAATGGTTAATAAACCATTCCTTTATCAGAATGAAGAAGTTGTAATTCTCAATTACTGTGACGGTACCGGTGATGATGGTACCGAAGTTGAGATATACTTGAATAATGGCAAAGTATTGGTATTTAGTATGTTTGATTTGGCTTCCAAATTGAATCGTTTTCGGCCAATAACAAACACAGTTGTCGTGTTGGCTAATGAACGGTTGAATAAGGTGTCTACAGTGAACCCTACCATTTTACAAGATTTGAGGAATTTGGTTCTTCAACAAATTAAGGATGTGAAAGAAGATCCTAGTAAAGTGAGCCAAGCAAAACAAGTTTTCCAAGGGGTTAATACCGTAATCAATCTTGCTAAGACAGAATTAGAGTACAGGAAATATTTAGATACAACAGACCCCTCAAAATAAATAATAGTATGCTGATAGATAAAGAATATGTTCATTGGTTTCGCATCAGAGACCAACCTAATAGAATCGTGTGAGATTATTCATAGTCTAACAATTTAACCCGATCGATATGATAACATTGAATAGGTTTGCCCAGAGATGCTTGAATATCATGAGGAAGCGCTTTAAGATGAATGAGCATAGCTCAAGAAAAGCGTTTAGCATAAGAATTGAAGCCGTTTGGAGAAAATTCGATATTGCTTCTAAATATAGGAGTGATAATCTTCCTAAATATTCGGAAGATGAAGAATTGGCCGCCGAGATGATAATTTACCTTGTTGCCTATTTAAAAAGATTTGGTTGTGAGGACATTGAACAGCTTATCAAAGATAAGATAGAGTTCGATGATAGAAAAAATGATTAGGTGTTGTTACTGACTGTTTGTGTTGTTGATTTTGTGTTGTTGATTTTAATATAGTTAGTTATGACAGAGATTATTCAAGTCTGCCTACTTGATTTTAATAAGGGGCAGCTCACGGGATTGCCGAAAAATCCACGTTTTTTTCGTGATTACCGCTTTGAAGCGATGAAGAAAAGCATTCAGGATTCGCCAGAGATGCTTGAGCTTCGAGAACTTATAGTTTTTCCCTACAATGATGGCAGATATATTGTTGTTTGTGGTAATTTACGTTTGCGAGCTTGCAAGGAGTTAGGTTATAAAGAACTGCCTTGTAAAATTCTGGCACCTGATACCCCCGTTAAGAAGTTGAGGGAATATGCCACTAAAGATAATGTCAATTTTGGTGAGAATGATTTGGACGTTATGGAAAACGAGTGGAATAAGGCGGAACTCCAAGATTGGGGCATCGAATTTGCCCCGGAGAAGAAAGAGGATGAATTTAAAGAGCGCTTCGATGCCATCACGGATGATACAGCCATTTATCCTCTCATTCCAAAGTATGACGAAAAACATGAGTTGTTTATCATCACCTCAAGTAATGAGGTAGATAGCAACTGGCTTCGTGAAAGGCTGGACATGCAGCACATGAAGTCGTACAAAACCGGGAAAATAAGTAAATCCAATGTAATTGATATAAAAGACGTTCGCCATGCC
>OGEC01000405.1_pt1 | contig 34542 bp, 34 predicted proteins | sample 1570551 | NCBI WGS metagenome assembly OGEC01 (sample SAMEA2582127, study PRJEB24529) | metagenome | biome: Human gut stool | place: China | collected 2011 | reverse complement strand
GTGGGGCGCTGTGACGACAGCCTCCGTGCAGTTCGCAGACAAAACGGTCACCGCCCTGGCGTTTGAAAACCCGGTGACAGAGGGCGGCGTACCCGCGGCGGGCGCGGGCCAGTTCCCGCACGCCCTCGATGCCGCCGCTGCGCAGCTCCCGCAGGAGCACGAGGAGGGGCAGAGTGTGCCAGAGCTGGCGGCTCTTGCTGACGACATAGCGCATGGGCCAGGTCATCTTCCAGAACTTCGAGCCCGTCACCTCGCCCAGTGTCTTTTCCAGCTGCTGCTCGTGGCTGCGGCTGAGCGAAAGGTCGCTGCGCAGCCGGGCGATGAGCTCGGCTTCCTCGCCGCAGGTGCGCTCGGCGCGCACCATGCGGTCACGCAGGATGTCCATTTCCATCTCGTAGCCCCGCACCATCTTCAGCTGGGTGGGCTGGCTGGTGCAGAACAGCGCCGACGGCTGAGCGCGGCCCTTGCTGCGCCAGCCAAAATCGCGGAAATATCCTCTCTGGGCCAGCTGCTCGGCCCAGCCCGCCATAACGGTGCTCTCATCGCTCACCAGCAGCACCCGGGCGGGCAGGGTCTCGGGCAGCGTTTCCCACGCGGGGTCTGCCACCACAAGAAGCTCTGCCGCAGAGCCCTCTGTCCACTCTTCTGCCTCCACACCTGCACGGTGCAGGGCCTTGGCCAGCAGGGACATCTGCTCTCCCAGCAGGGCTGCCGAGGCGGGGTTTGCCTCCTCCGCGATGCGCTGCGCCAGTGCGCGGCAGCGCTCCCGCTCCCGCTTTTCTTTCTTTTCCTTCTCCAACTGCATTCCGTTCTCTCCACCTGTTGTTCTTTATCGTATCGCTCCCGCTTTGGAGCGTGAAACGCGAAATCGTCCGTCTCTTGTGTACAAGCGTGTACAGTATACCAAATCACGTCTCATTTGAGAAGTATTTTGCGCAATTCCTTTTGATTTTTTACATGCCCAGCAGGCGGCGCAGCCAGCCGAACAGACCGCCGCCGGAGCTCGTGCCGCTGCCCACCGTCCGGATGGAAACGCCGGAGTAGTAGTGCTTCAGGATGTCGCGGTAGCCCATCCCCTCCTCGGCGGCGTAGCCCACGGCGCCGCACTGGCTCATGCCCACGCCGTGGCCGAAGCCGTAGTAGTACATACAGGGTACACCCGCTGCATCCGTGCTGAAATCGAAGCAGTAGCGGGAGGACACGAACTGGCCGATATAGCGATAGCTGCGGCCATTGGACACCAGCGTATTGTACTGGACGAAGCCGCCGAGGTCTTTGTGGGTGGTGTCGGCGCTCTGGTAGGGCTCACCGGTGCGGCTGTCGTTGTACTCGACATAGTCATAATCCTTGCCGATGACGCGGCGCATCTTCTCGTGGTACTGGCGCTCATAGGGGCTTTCCACGCTCTTGAGATACGGCACATCCGAGCCCCAGGCGTCGAGGCTGGAGCAGGTGCCGTAGACGCCGGTCTGGGTGTTGTAGCCCGCGCTGGCCGACCAGACGGCGTCGATGACGCTGCCGTTGTAGGTCAGCACCTCATCCTTCACCGACTCCACCGCCTTGCGGATGGCCGACCGGGCCGAGGACGGGATGTCCTCCACGGGGGTGTAGATGAGGGCGTTGGCCGAGGAGCCGTACTGCTTATGGTACTCGAGGTAGGAGTGGATGGCCACGGCCTGAGCCTTCCACGCCTCCTGCGCGGCACTGGCACTAACATAGCTGCCGATGGAGCCAAGCTCGGTGTAGGTGATGCCCACCAGGCAGTCCACGAGGTCCAGCGACAGGTTCCGGCGCAGGCCCTTGCCCTTGATGTTCAGATAGGGCAGTGTGATCTTATCTTTGGAGCCGAAGAGCCAGCTCAGACAATTTTCCTCTTCCTCAGGGATAAGGGTGGTGTTTGCACCGCCAATGGTGGTGGCACCGGGTGCGGCATCCTCGGCGAAGGCCGCCGGGACAGCCACGCACAGCATCACAGCTGCCAGCACCAGCGCCGTCAGACGGCGCGCGAAACTCAGACTCTGCTTCACGGTCATTTCCTCCTGTGGTTTCTGGACCTTTTTATAGTTGTTATCAGTGTAACACACTGCGCCCCCGACGGCAAGGACAGAAGTTGTGCAAAAATGTGAAAAGACGCCTTTGCAAGCCGCCGGAATTGTGATACAGTATAACATGAGATGATATGCCCCCTTTGGCGGGCATGACAGGGAGGGCCGGAATGGACAGCAGAGAGTTATATCCCAGCGACGAGCAGCGGCGCCGCATCATGGACTTTATCATGGCGGCGGGCGAGACGCTGCTGGAAAACGGAGCAGAGGTCTTCCGGGTGGAGCAGACGATGGAGATCATGGCCCGCAGCTTCCATCTGCGGGAGTTCCACGTCTACGTACTGACCAACGGCATCTTCGCCAGCGCCGGCACGGCAGAGATCGCCGAAGTGCGGAACGTGCCGGTGCGGACGACTCACTTGGGCCGGGTGGCCGCGGTGAACGCCCTTTCCCGCGAGATAGCAGCCGGGGGCGTCACACTGGACGAGGCTGAACACCGCCTGGCCGAGGCCCGGCGCATCCCCTTCCCCAAGGGCAAGACCCAGCTCCTCGCTGGGATGAGCGGCACAGCCTGTTTTGCGCTCATCTTCGGCGGCACGATACGCTCGGCGCTGGCGGCAGCGGCGGCGGGTCTCATCGTCAGCGGCTATCTGCTGCTCTGTGAAAATCGGAGGCTTTCCAACGGCTTCCGCAAGGTCTCGGCGGCGGCGCTCATTACATTGGTCTGCATTCTGGGGTGCCATCTGCTGGACACTGAGGCCAGCCACGCCATCATCGGCGCCCTGATGATATTGACTCCCGGCATCGCCTTCACCATGGGCATCCGGGACTTCGTGCAGGGCGACTACCTCTCCGGCACCATCCGGATGATAGACGCCCTGCTCATCGCGGCCAGCATCGCCATCGGCACCGGCTTCGTGCTGAGCCTTATTTCTCTGCTGACGGGGGTGACGGTGGTATGATGACCTTGACAAGCACACAGCTCGGCCAGCTGGCGGCACAGTTCTTTCTGGCCGGGGCGGGGACGCTGAGCTTCGCCGTCCTCTTCGCCTGCCCCAAGCGCACCCTCCCCTGCTGTGCGCTGGTGGGCGCGGTGGGCTGGTTTGTCTACGAGCTGGCTGTCTTATACGGGGCCGACGCGGCGGCAGCCTCCCTCATCGCGGTCATCCCGCTGTCGCTGGCGGCGCGTATCTGCGCCGTGCTGCTCAAGGCGCCGGTGACGGTCTTTTTGCTGACCGGCATCTTCCCGCTGGTCCCCGGCGCGGGCATCTACTACACCGCCTACTACTTCATCCAGGGCGAGAATGCCCTTTCGCTGGCCAACGGCATCTCCACCTTCAAGGTGGCCGTGGCGCTGGCTGTGGGCATCGCGCTGGTGCTGGGCCTGCCCATGCCGAAGGGGCATAGGTGGAAGAGCAAATAAGCTGTAACAGCAAAAAACACCCGCAGCGCTGTTTCCCCATGATATGGAAACATGCTGCGGGTGCTTTTCTCATCGAATCAAGCTATTACATATGGAGATAGATCTTAACCGTCGGGGTCTTAGTTTCCCATTCGACCTCAATTTCATCAGGAACCTTATTAGCATAGTAAGTAGTACCGCTCTTGCTGCAAGCATCTCCCAGCTTCGTCAGCTGCTCCTTCTTGACCTTGCCGCCCTTCACAACGCTGACGGTCTCATCATACGCACCATTGCCAATGTGCAGGTCCTGAAGCCAGTTGTTCTTCTCACGCCAGTATTCCACCTTGACATCTGCCATTACAGGATTTTTGCTGCTATTGCAGCCAGAGAGAACACCCGCTGCTGCCACGGCCAGAGCCATCACACCAGCGCTCTTCAAAAAATTACGACGAGTCATATCAGTCATTTTCTTTCACCTCATAAACTGTTTTGTTTCTTCTTGTTTTCCTTTGCGCGTCTCCGCAAAAGACGGTTGGTTTGTCATGACTAACTATAGCTTATCTCCTGCTTTTTGTCAATATTTTTCCAGCATGTTAGCGTCCATTAACATTATATCGTCATTTTTATCTTCGGTTTATGGATTTTTCTCTCATTTCTTCATCTCGCAGACGTGTCTTGTCCGTGTTTGCCGCCGCATCCAAATTCCTTGCGCTGCGCCTGCTGCTATGCTATAATCAAGCTGTACTTATATAGTAAAGGAGTGTCTGCCGATGTCTGTTATGGAAACGCTCAATACCCGCCGCACCTACCGCCGCTTCGCCCAGAAGCCGGTGCCGCAGGATGTGGTGGAGGATATGGTGGAGGCCCTGCGCCTGTCGTCCTGCGGCGGGAACCGTCAGGCCGTGAAGCTGGTGGTGGTGCAGAGCCCCGAGATGGTGAAAAAGGTCCATCCGCTGGTCAAGTGGGCCGGTTATCTGCCGCCGGAGCAGGGTGCTCCCAAAGCCGACGAGCAGCCTGTGATGTATCTGGCCGTCGTGCAGGACAGCTCCATCCCCGGCGACCTGAACACCGACACCGGCATCGCGCTGGCGAACATCACCCTCGCCGCATGGGCCAAGGGCGTGGGCAGCTGCATCATGGGCGCCATCAACAAGCCCGCCCTGAGCGAGCTGCTGGGCATCGCCGCACCGGACAAGCTGGCGTTCATGGTCGCTCTTGGCTGCCCCACTCATGCCGCCAGGGTCGTACCGATGACGGAGGAGACCGGTATCAAGTATTATCTCGATGAGAACGGTGACTACTGCGTGCCGAAGCGGAGCCGGGAGGAGCTGGCACGGACGGTTTAACCTCTCCGTCAGCGCTGGCGCGCTGCCACCTCCCCTATCGAGGGGAGGCTCTGGCGAGCCGGGCCACTCTGCGCTGACTGCTGAAAGCTTTCGGTGGCGCAAAATGCCGGGCCTCGCTTACGGGGGCAGGCACTTCGGGACAACGCTTTTGTCAAGCTGCCGTGGATCCAGGCAGCAGGGCACTACAGCTCCCGATAAATCAAGCCCTGCTCGTCCAGCGTAAGCCCGACCGACATGCCAAGGGCTCCCCTATTAGGGGAGCTGTCTGCGAAGCAGACTGAGAGGTTCTGCATATATACATCTCTCTCCAGCTTTATTCTGCATAATTGTTTGCAATTCGGTTTCAATTTGATGGAATTTTTGCACAACACTTGACTTTTCAAATTGTACAACCTATACTAAACACGCTCTCTGATTTTTCGATGAATCGCATCGCAGCAGAGAACTGCAAATGATATGCACATAAAGAGGAGTGTTTGAATATGAAAAAGATCTCTCGCCGCAGCTTTCTTGCTGCCGCCGCTGTTTCCGCTGCTGCTCTGGCTCTGACCGCCTGCGGCGGCTCTGCCTCCACCGCTTCTTCCGCTGCTGCAAGCTCTGTTGCTGCTTCTTCTGAGGCTGCTTCCACCAGCGCTGCCGCTGCTGAGCTGACCACCGTGGAGGCCGGCAAGCTGACCATGGCCACCAACGCCACCTTCCCTCCCTACGAGATGACCACCGACGCCGGCACCATTGAGGGCATCGATGTGGACACCGCACAGGCCATTGCCGAGAAGCTGGGTCTGGAGCTGCAGATCGACGACATGGATTTTGACGCCGCTCTGCTCAGCGTGCAGCAGGGCAAGGCCGACATCGCCATGGCAGGCATCACTGTCACCGACGAGCGGATGGCTGTGATGTCCTTCTCCGACAGCTACGCCACCGGCATCCAGTCCGTCATCGTGCCCGAGGGCTCCGACATTGCCTCTGTGGACGATCTGGCCGGCAAGAAGATCGGCACCCAGCGCGGCACCACCGGCTACCTGTACTGCTCCGACGACTTTGGCGAGGACGCCGTGGTGGCCTACGATAACGGCCTGACCGCTGTACAGGCCCTGAACAACGGCCAGGTGGACGCTGTGGTCATCGACAACGAGCCCGCCAAGGCCTATGTGGAGTCCAACCCCGGCCTGAAGATCCTGGACACCAGCTACGCCGAGGAGGACTACGCCATCGGCATGGCAAAGGGCAACACCGCTCTGCTGGAGGCTGTGAACGCCGCTCTGGAGGAGCTGAAGGCCGACGGCACCCTGCAGGCCATCGTGGACAAGTACATCAAGGCTGAGTAAACAGACCCCTCAAGGGGAGGCGGCCCACCGGGCACCTCCCCTTTTTTAAGGGATATAGGTTACAAAATTCTGACAAAATCACAACAGACGAAAAGAAAGTGAGGATGCGAATGGCCGCACAATACGAACTGTTGAGCCAGCTGCTGAAAAGCGGCGGCCGGCTGGACATGGGGCAGGAGCTGTTCTACAAATTTTATCAGGCCTTTGTCCTGAAGGACCGCTGGCTCCAGTACATCGGGGGCGTAGGCACCACCCTGCTGGTCACTGCCATTGCTCTGGCCATGGGCGTCCTGCTGGGCAGCGTGGTGGCGCTGGTGCGTGTGGCCCACGACCAGCAGCGCCCCGGCCGCTCGAACCCGGTGCTGGGGGTCTTTAACGCCGTGTGTCAGGTGTACACCACCGTGATCCGGGGCACCCCCATGATGGTGCAGCTGTTCATCATGAGCATGGTCATCTTCAACAACAGCCGCAACTTTACCATGGTAGGCGCTCTGGCGCTGGGCATCAACTCCGGCGCTTACGTCTCCGAGATCATCCGGGGCGGCCTGATGGCTGTGGACCCGGGCCAGATGGAGGCCGGCCGCAGCCTGGGCCTGAACTACATCACCACCATGGTGGTCATCATCATCCCCCAGGCCATCCGGGCGGTGCTGCCTGCCCTGGGCAACGAGTTCATCATGCTGCTGAAGGATACCTCCCTTATCACCGTCATCGGCGGCAAGGAGCTGCTGTATGCGGCCCAGGGCATCATGAACCGCACCTACGAGGCCATGTTCCCCCTGTTTGGCGTGGCACTGATCTATCTGGTGCTGGTGATGATCTTTACCTGGCTGCTTGCAAAATTTGAGAGGAGGCTGGCACGAAGTGACCGATAAGATCCTGGAAGTCCGGGGCCTGACCAAGACCTACGGCGGCGAAAAGCGGAAGGGCGCAAAGCAGGCTGCCCCCACTCTGGACGTGCTGCGGGGCATCGACATCGACATCTACCGCGGCGACGTGGTCTGCCTCATCGGCCCCTCGGGCTGCGGCAAATCCACCTTCCTGCGCTGCCTGAACCGGCTGGAGATCCCCACCGGCGGCAGCATCAGATTTGAGGGCGTGGAGGTGGACGACGACCACATCGACTCCGTCCGCCAGAAGATGGGCATGGTGTTCCAGCACTTCAACCTCTTCCCCCACCTGACCGTCAAGAAAAACCTCGAGCTGGCCCCCAGCCTGCTCAAGCTCAAGGACAAAGAGGCCATCTCCAAGCGCGCCGACGAGCTTCTGGCCCGCGTAGGTCTGGCCGACAAGGCCAACGTCTACCCCAAGAGCCTTTCGGGCGGCCAGCAGCAGCGCATCGCCATCGCCCGGGCACTGGCAATGGACCCGGACGTCATCCTCTTCGATGAGCCTACCAGCGCCCTCGACCCCGAGATGGTCGGTGAAGTGCTTGAGCTGATGAAGGAGCTGGCTCACACCGGCATCACCATGCTGGTGGTCACCCATGAGATGGGCTTTGCCCGCGAAGTCTCCAACCGCGTCATCTTCATTGACGAGGGCCGCATTCAGGAGGATGAGCCGCCGCAGGAGCTGTTCACCAACCCCAAGCACCCGCGCCTGAAGGCATTCCTCTCCAAGATGCTGTAAGATAGAAAGAAACAACACAAAACCCGGAACCCTTTTCAAGCCGTCCTGGCTCTGAAGGAGTTCCGGGTTTTGTTCATTGTTTTTTTTTTTTTTCAGAGTGCTGTTTTACAGCAGTCTTTCGCTTATGCTCAGTTGTTGGCTTCCACCTTGCTCAGGAGGATGCGGTCATTGTCGAGAGCCTTGCCGGCGTTCTCGCGGAATTTCTCGAGCAGGTCGTCCACGGTCATCTTACTGCGGGCCTCGCCCTTGATGTCAAAGACGATGCGGCCCGCATCCATCATGAGGGTGCGGTTGCCCAGCTCCAATGCCTGATGCATATTGTGGGTGACCATCAGGCAGGTGATCTTCTTTTCGGCCACGATGCTCTTGGTGAGGTCCAGCACCTTTTCGGCGGTGGCAGGGTCGAGAGCGGCGGTGTGCTCGTCCAGAAGCAGGAGCTTCGGGGTGACGAGGGTGGCCATCAGCAGGGTCAGCGCCTGACGCTGACCGCCCGACAGCAGGCCCACCGGCTGCTTCATCCGGTCTTCTAGGCCCATATCCAGCAGGGCCAGCTTCTCACGGAAGATCTCCTTATCCTTGCGGGAGATGCGGGAGAAGATGGCGTTGGGGGCTGTCCCGGCGCGAAGGTAGGCCAGCGCCAGATTCTCCTCGATGGTCATGTTGGGGGCCGTACCCTTGAGCGGGTCCTGGAACAGGTGGCCGATGACCCGGCTGCGCTGATATTCCGGCGCGAAGGTGATGTCCTCGCCGCCCAGCGTGATGCTGCCCTCGTCGGCGATGAAGCCGCCGGTGATGGCGTTGAAGAGGGTGGATTTGCCCGCGCCGTTGGAGCCGACGATGGTGGCGAAGTCTCCCGCTTCCATGGTCAGGCTGACGCCGTTCAGGGCCACTTTCTCGTTGACGGTGCCGGGGTTGAAGGTCTTGTGCAGGTCACGAAGTTCGAGCATTTCCATTTTACACACGCTCCTTCCGTGCCTGACGGGCCGCATTGCGGCGCTTCTCAAAGGCGATCTTCTCCCGGATGGCGGGCATCGAGATGGCCACCGCCACGATGATGGCGCTGACCAGCTTCATGGCAGCAGCCGGGACGTTGAAGCGGAGGGCCACCGCCACGATAAAACGGTAGAGGCAGCTGCCGAACACGACGCCCAGCACGCGGCGCACCATCGTCCGCTTGCCCACCAGCGTTTCGCCGATGATGAGGGAAGCCAGTGCGATGGTCACCATGCCGGTGCCTACGTTGATGTCGCAGCTCTTCTGGTACTGAGCCAGCAGGCCGCCGGAAAGGGCCGTCAATGCGCCCGAGATGCAGAGGCCCACCGTGATGGTGAAGGCGGGGTTGATGCTGGAAGCACGCACCATGGCAGCGTTATCGCCGGTGGCACGAATCGAAAGGCCGAGGCGGGTGCCGAGGAAGCCCACCATGGCGGCACCGGCCAGCGCGATGACTACCGCCGCCAGCACCAGCTTATACCCGCCGCCCGTGAAGCTCAGGGCGCTCTTGGCGATGGAGAAGACGGTATCGGTCTTGACCAGCGACATGGTGGACGAGAAGCCCATCACGGCCAGGTTGATGGTGTAGAGGCCGGTGTTGACGATGATGCCGGCCATGATGCTCTCGACGCCGAGGCGGGTCTGCAAAAAGGCTGTGATGAAACCGGAGCACACACCGGCCGCCATCGCCGCCAGCAGGGCGAGGAAGGGGTGGCCGGTCAGCGCCACCTGACAGGCGACAGCGCAGCCAAGGGTGAAGCAGCCGTCGGTGGACAGGTCCGCGATATTCAGGATGGAATAGCTCAGAAACAGAGCCAGCGCAACGAGGGCGTAGATGCAGCCCAGCTCAAGCGCGGTCTGGATGACGTTGAGCGAAAAGATACTCGCCAGCATGGTGTGCTCCTTAATAAATAATATTTTCCTTTTTAAGGCTCTTTAAGGCTCTCCCTTTGGGAGAGCTGGCGCGCAAGCGCCTGAGAGGGCAAGCCGCCTGACCAAAAGCTATTCGCCTTGCGATAACCTTTTGTTCGAGTCAACTTATCGCAGCGTTTTTGCTTTTTTCACAGCGTCCTTGCCCTCTCCGTCACCTTCGGTGACACCTCTCCCAAAGGGAGAGGCTTTCAGCGGTCAAGAGAAGTTCTCGGCCGTGGTCACTTCCACGACCTCGGTGCAGTAGGGTGCAAAGGCCTTCTTCACGGTGTCAAGGTCGAGGCCCAGCGCCTCGCAGATCTCGGTGTTGATGGTGGCAATGCCGTTGTCGAAGGTCTGGAACGGCAGGTCTGCAGGGGTCTTGCCGTCGCAGAGCAGTTCCACCACCATATCGGCGGTAGCCTCGCCCAACTGGACGTAATCGACGCCGTAGCCCACGAAGGCACCGTTCAGGGCGAAGCTGTCAGCGCCGGTGTAGTGCTGGACGCCTGCCTCGGTGAAGGTCTCGTAGATGGAAAGCTCGGCGGTCATGACGGTGTTGTCGGTGGGGGTGAAGACAGCCTTGACACCGGCGGCGATGAGGGCCTCAGCGGCCATCTGGACTTCGGCGGTGGTGGTGCCGTTCTTCTCGATGTACTTGATGCCCTTGCTGTCGCAGAAAGCCTTGGCGTCTGCAATGGCCTGCGCAGAAGAATCCTGGCTCAGATCATACAGCAGGCCGATGGTGTCGATGTCGGGGTTGACGGCCAGGATGAGGTTCGTGATGGCGTCGGTGTTCAGGGCGTCGGAAGTGCCGGTGATATTCGGCTCGGTGTCAAAGCCTGCGGCAGCGGGGTCAGTGACGGCGGAGTAGACGACGGGGATGTCGGTATCCTCCACAGCGGCCAGCATGGTAGCGGCGGTGGGGGTAGCCACAGCCACGATGACGTCCACGCCGTCGGCCACGAGGTCGGCGCCGATCTGGTTCAGGTTGGTCTGGTCGGCCTGCGCGTTGGCGTAGTAGTCGGCGTAGTCGAAGGTGACGCCCTTCTCCTTGCCCACCTCGTCCAGACGCTCCTCCACCGACGCAACGATCTGGTTCAGAGAAGCGTGGTCAACATAGTTGACAATGCCCACCTTGAAGGTCTGGCCTGCCTCGCTGGCGGCGGCAGAAGATGCTGCTGCACCGGAAGCGGTGCCAGATGCAGTGCTCGAAGCGGACGAACCGCAGCCGGTCAGACCCAGCGCGGAAACGGCAGCGGCGGCCATAGCGGCTTTCAGAAAGCTGCGGCGGGAGATCATGTTCATGGTTTTCATAGCGGTTGCTCCTTCCCTGGAGCGGGCGGCATGTAAAATAAAAACCCGCTCCACTTGCGGGACGGGCTTTTGTTCTCATATAACAAAACGACCCTGTCCCTGTGTGTTCATCCACAAGGACAGAGTCGAGAAATTCGAATCTGCGGTGCCACCTTGCTTGCCTTGCCCGCTTTCCTCTTGAAAGCCGCAAAGCCCCTCACGGAGAGCCAACACTCCCCTGCCCTGTAACGGAGGCTTCCGTCCCAAGCTACTAAAGGCTCTGCCTCGTTTGCCCGGCCCTCGGCGGCCCACGAATCTCTGCCCCGCTCTCGCCCGTTTTCACTGTCCGGGCTCACTGAAGATGCGCTTTGCAGGTTCTCTTCCGCCTCATCGGTTTGATTGCATTATACACTTTATCCGTGTAAAGTCAAGAGGGAATTTCAAAATTTTCCGTCAGATTTTTTCACGTTTCATCACTCGAGGTTGAGTTTGTTTCGCATCAGCCAGACCGTCAGCCCGAACCAGAAGACGCCGAACGCCGCCGCGACGCCCAGCGTGACCATCGCGCTTCCCATGTAGCCCAGAGCCGATACGGCAGTCTCGATGCTGCCCATATCGCCTACGGCGCTATAGATGGCCGTCTCGTAGACGCCGGTGCCGATCTGGAGCAGCTTTTCGAGCCAGCCCTGCAGATACTGCATGACAAAGAAGCTCAGGATGCCCGCCAGCGCGGGGTGGTTCTTGAACTGATGTCCCACCATGCAGGCAGCATAGATGCAGGCGATGGCGCTGACCATCCGCACGAAGCCGACGACGCCGCTGAAAGCCAGCGCCCCCCAGAACTCCATGTTATAGCGGGCGAATATCTCCCGGATGCTCGACCACATCAGCGGCAGCTGCTCAAGCAGGTCCATATCCGCCATCATCAGGACAGCCAGAATGCCGAAGGAAAGGCAGGCTGCGAGGATGCTGCACAGGCTCCACACGGTGCTGGAGATGAGCTTCGAGGTCACAAGCTGTGTTTCCGTCACCGGCAGGGTGTGCATCAGATAGCCCTCCCGGCCCAGCAGGTTGCGGTAGAACCGCTGCACGATGGTCATGATGGTGACGACCACGGTGCCGATGATGACGGCGGTGTAGACAAGGCTCATCAGGCCCACGAGAGTCGAATAGGCGTCACTATTGGTGCCGTTCCATCTCCAGACTGAGCCGCCAAAGAGCACCGACGCCGCCAGCAGGGCCAGATACATTCCGCCGTAGGTGCGGGCGGTGGCCTTGAACTCATATTTCAGTAACTTTTTCAGCATTTGAATACCTCCCGGAAATATGCATCCACACTCATGCCCTCGGTCTCGCGCAGCTCATCCACCGAGCGGTGGGCGAAAATTCTGCCGTTCTTCAGGAACACAGCCTCATCCAGCACCGGCTCCACGTCCTCGATGAGGTGGGTGGAGATGATGACCGAGGCGTCCCGGCTGTAGTTGGTGAGGATGGTGTTCAGGATGTAGTCCCGCGCCGCCGGGTCCACGCCGCCGATGGGTTCATCCAGCAGGTAGAGCCGGGCGTTCCGGCTCATGGCAAGGATGAGCTGGACTTTCTCCTTGTTGCCCTTGGAAAGGCTCTTGAGGGGTGCTTTGGGCGAAAGCTCCAGCTTTTCCAGCATCTCATTCGCCTTGGCAGGGTCGAAGTCGGCGTAGAAATCCCGGAACATCTCCACCAGCTGCTCCACCCGCATCCAGTCGGGCAGCCATGCGGCGTCCGGCAGATAGGAAACGATGGCCTTCGTGTCCGGGCCGGGGTCCATGCCCGCGATTCGGATGCTGCCCGCCGTGGGCTGCAAGAGGCCGTTCGCCAGTTTGATGAGGGTGGTCTTGCCGCTGCCGTTGGGGCCAAGCAGGCCCACGATGCGGCCAAAGCCGATGTGCAGCTCGATGTTATCGAGGGCGTTTGTCCCCTTCTGGTAGGATTTCGTCAGGCCCTCACAAGTTAAAAGCTCATTCATTTGAATCACTCTCCTTTGTTTCCCAGCCCGTCATAAGCTTTGCGGCCTCTGCCGGGCCGTAGCCGATGCCGCGCATTTTTTCGAGATATTCGGCGGTCATAGCGCGGGCCGTCTCGTCCCGCAGCTGTTCCAAAAGGGCTGTATCTTCGGTGACGAAGCGGCCCGTGGTCCGCTCGGTGTAGACGAGCCCTTCCGCCTCCAGCTGGGCCAGCGCCCGCTGCATGGTGTTAGGGTTGACGCCTGCCGCCGCGGCCATGTCGCGCACCGAGTCCAGATGTCCGCCGGGCGGGTAGACGCCCGCTAATATTTTTGCCTTGAGCCGTTCCACGATCTGTGCGTAGATGGGGCGGCTCATATCGAATCGTTCGCCCATCGTCTCATCTCCTTGTGTTGCTGTTCTAAGTGCTTAATACAATAATACTCAAATCATCTTTTTTGTCAAGAGGGAATTTTCAATTTCTTCAAAATATGCTATACTGTCTTTTGTATGCTAGAAGAAAATGCGCAGGAGCACGGAATCTATGAAAGCGACCATCATCATCCCCAACATCAACGGCAAAGGCTGGCTCAAGGACTCCATCGAGTCGGTCTACGCCCAGACGGAGCAGGACTTCGAGCTTATCGTGGTGGATAACGGCTCCACCGACGAGAGCCTTGAGCAGGCCCGCAGCTATTGCAGCCGCGAGAACTTCCAGCTCATCGAGAACGGCTCCAACACCGGCTTCTCCCACGCCGTCAATCAGGGCATCGCCCGGGCGAAAAGCGAGTTCGTGGTGCTGTTCAACAACGACGCCTTTGCAGAGCCCCATTGGCTGGCCGAGCTCATCCGCGTGGCTGAGAGCGACGAGAAAATTTTTGCCGTCCAGAGCCTCATGATACGCCACTTCGACCGGGAGCTTGCCGACGACGCCGGCGATTACGTCACATGGATGGGCTTTGCCTGCAAGACCGGCGATGGCCGCCGGGCCAGCCGCTACACCAAACAAAAGCGCATCTTCTCGGCCTGCGGCGGCGCGGCCCTCTACCGCAAAAGCATCCTCGACGAGATCGGCGTCTTCGATGAAAACTTTTTTGCCTACTTCGAGGACGTGGACCTCAGCTGGCGCGCCAACAACGCCGGTTACAAAAATGTCCTCTGCCCCACGGCAAAGTGCTACCACATCTGCGGCGCCAGCACCGGCGCGGTGCGGTACAATGCCTTCAAGAGCCAGCAGAGCGGCCGCAACAGCATCCTTCTCCCCCTCAAGAACGAGCCTCTGCTGATGCTCATCCTCAACTTCATTCCGCTGGCGCTGGGCTATCTGCTCAAACGCTGCAAGTTCCACAAGCAGGGCTTCGGCGAGGCGTGGGACAAGGGAATGCACGAAGCCTTCGCCCTGCTCAAAAACGGCCAGCTGGGCAAGCGCCCCTTCCGCCTCCGTGATCTGCCGAATTATGTTCTGATGGAGCTGTGGATGATATGGAACATGGTGCCGTATCTCTGGTATCGGCTGGTGGTCGTGCGGTTTGATTTGAAATAATTTTAGATATGCAAAAACCGGGAAGCTCTGGGAGCTTCCCGGTTTTTGTTTGTGATCCGTTTTACGCCGCCGCGCTGGCCGCGCTTTCGGCCTGCGGCTCTGCGTCCGAGGCGGCTTCGCTTTCGGCGGTGCTGTCCGCTTCCCCGCTGGCGGCTGCGGCCTCCGAGGACGCGGCGTCGGAGCCAGCGGGCGTTTCGCCGCCGGTGGCGAGGATTGCGTCCTGCACCTCGCTGTCTGCCATCATGGCAGGCTCGGAGGCAGTGGACGCCGCCGTTGACTCGGGCTTCGTCTCGCTCTCGGTCAGGCCGGTGAGATACCAGCTGCCGCTCTGGCGGCTGAACAGATAGTCCATGTACTTGACCGGCGTATCCGAGGTGGTGGTGAGGATGCTGTCCGTTGCGTTCTGGTTGGGGATGTAGCCCACGGTGACGTGGAGGAGACCGCCCTTCTTGAACAGCCTGGTGACGGTGGCGCGGTAGCTGCCCACGCTGCCGGTGACGGGGATCTTATAGCACTGGGTGGTGTCGTCGAACTCGATGGTCATATCCTCCATCTCGAAGGTCTTGTGGGTCATGCGGAAGCTGGGGCCGACAAGCTTTGCGAGGTAGGCGTCCACGTCCACCGAGGGGATGAGCAGCTGCTCGGTATCGGGGTCGGTGTTATAGCCGTCGAAGCCGCCCTGGGTCTCCTGGATGCTGTACACACAGCCCCAGACCGCGGCCTCGCGGAGGGTCAGGTCGTCGATGTTCTCGATGCCCTCAAAAGGCACGGGGTCGAACAGCACCAGACCTTCCAGCTTGTCCTCGTATTCCTGCTTCTGGGCCGTATCGTCAAACAGCTTTGCCACGGCATTCACGCCTGCGTGCAGCACGGTCAGCGTGCCGATGAGCACCAGCACCGCGATGACCAGCCCGAGGGCCTGCCGACCGCGGCGGCGGTGGAGCCGGGCGTGTTCTTCCGGGGTCATTTCTATCTTCATATGGTTATCGTCTCCTGCGTTGTTTCACTTTTCAGATAAAAACAGTATACCACAATCATGGGCAGGGTGCAAAACCCTGCCCGTGTTATTTTGGTGAAACTGGCCCAGAAGCTGTTTTCATAGCCAGAGTATGCCGGGTGGGTGAGGCTTTTCGCCGGCAGACAAGGCGGTTTTCCGCAGCAATCCTGGGCGGATTGCAAGGGAAAGCAACGCAGTATGCCAGCGAAAAGACCGCCTGGACGGTGTGCAATGGTTATGAAAACAGCTTCTTACTCCCAATTCTTCCAGACGTCGGGCTGGTAGCCGACGGTGGCCTGACGGCCATTGCGGACGATGGGGGTGCGGAACAGCTGCTGGTTCTCGAAGAGCTTGTCTTCCTTCTGCCAGTCCACCAGCGCGTCCAGCAGAGCGAGGGTCTGCTTGTCCTTGGCGTTGGGATCCACCAGCGCCTGCCAGCCGCCCAGAGCGCGGGACACATTTTCAAACTCGCCCCGGCTCATCTCTTTTTCTTTCAAATCGATCATCTGGAACCTGATGCCGCGCTCCTTGAAATAGCGCTGAGCCTTTTTGGTATCGAAGCACTTGGTGGTGCCGAATATCTGGATGTTCATCCTCTTGCCCTCCTGTTCATTCTGCTCTATTGTAACATATCTGCGCCCGAAAGCCTATAGCATATTTTCTGCTCCGCCGGGCCACACTGCTCTCAGCGCCTTTTTCTCATTTTGAATGGAGGTAGTACCAACATGAAAGCATTCGTAGACCCTGAACTCTGCATCGGCTGCACCCAGTGTGCCGGGCTCTGCCCCGAGGTATACCAGATGGAGGGGACTCTGGCCGTCGCCATCCCCGGCGACATCCCGCCCGATCAGGTGCCGCTGGCCGTGGACGCCGCCAACGCCTGCCCGGTGAGCGCGATAAGGGTAGAGTGACCGCCGCAAAAGGCTCTCCCTCTGGGAGAGCTGGCGCGCAAGCGCCTGAGAGGGCAAGGCTGCTGACGGAGACACCCAAACACAGCGATAATACCGCTCTGTCAAAGGCCCTGCTCATCGCTGTGCAGCAGCTGTTTGGCAACGGGCTTGCCCTCTCCGTCACCTTCGGTGACACCTCTCCCAAAGGGAGAGGCTTTTTTTGTGCAAACCCTCTCCCATCCGCTCTATTTTGTGGTATACTATAGAATGTGAAATTATGGAATGGAGGACCACAAGCTATGCGTTTACTGGTCATTGACGGCAACAGCATCGCCAACCGTGCCTTTTACGGCATCAAGCTGCTGACCACCAAGGACGGCCGCTATACCAACGCCATTTTCGGCTTTCTGAATATCCTGCTCTCCCTGCTCAAAGAATCTGAGCCCGACGAGGTGGCTGTGGCTTTCGACCTCAAAGCCCCCACCTTCCGCCACAAGATGTACGACGGCTACAAGGCCACCCGCCATAAGATGCCCGACGAACTGGCTGCCCAGCTGCCTGTCATCCGGCAGCTTCTGGCCCTGCTGGGCTATCGTGAAGTGACCGCCGAGGGCTGGGAGGCCGACGACATCCTCGGCACGCTGGCCGCCGCCTGCGCCGCCCGCAGCGACGACTGCTTCCTTGCCACCGGAGACCGGGACAGCTTACAGCTGGTCAGCGACACCACCACCGTCCTGCTGGCTACCACGGCGTTGGGCCGCAGCAAGACCGTCACCATGGATGTGGACGCCGTGAAGGAGAAATACGGCGTCACGCCCCGTCAGCTCATCGACGTGAAGAGCCTCATGGGCGACACCTCCGACAACATCCCGGGCGTGAAGGGCATCGGCGAGAAGAGTGCCTTCGCCCTCATCCAGAAATACGGCAGTCTCGAGGGGGTCTACGCCCACCTCGACGACACCACCGACAAGACCATCAAGCCCAAGCAGCGGGAGCATCTGGCCGAAGACCGCGCCATGGCAGAGCTGAGCTACACGCTGGGCACCATCCGCACCGACGCCCCCATCGACACCGCCGAGGGCGCCTATGCCGTGGGCGAGGGCAACAAGGCTGAAGCCGTCCGGCTGATGCAGGAGCTGGAGCTCCACTCCCTCATCGCCCGCTTCGGCCTGAGCGACATCACCCCCGCCGCCGACCCGGAAAGAGCGCCGGCAGAGCCTCTGCCGGAAGCCGAACTTGCCGCTCTGCCCGCTGAGCCGAAGGGCCATTACCTCGTGGCCGCGCGGCCCGCTGTCATGGGCAAGCAGGGCGTCCGCATCGTGGAGCTGCAGCCCGCCGCGTGGTATGCCGTGCAGGATAAGACCGTCTTTCCGCTGGAATCCGAAGACCTGCTCCGCCTGCTGGACAACAAAGACGTCACCCTTGACGTCTTCGACAGCGCGCCGCTCTACGCCCGCGCCATGGCTGCGGGCGGCTGGGGCAGCAGCATCGTCTGGGACGGCAAGCTGGCGGCCTATCTGCTGGACGCCTCGGCTTCTAAGTACAACCTCTCGGAGCTCATCATCAGCTACCGCGCCGACGCCGCTTTCACCTGTGAGAAGTGGCCGGACGCCGGTGCGCTGGCCGACCTGTTCGCCAAGATGAAGACAGAGATCACCGCGCTGGAGGAAGATTCCCTCTACAACGACATCGAGTTCCCGCTGGCGCAGGTGCTGGCCGACATGACCCGCATCGGCATCCTCGTGGACAAAGAGGGCATCGAGAAGTTCGGCGTGAAGATGCGCTCGGAGCTGGAAGACGTCCTCACCCGCATCCACATGGAGACGGGCAGCGCCAGCTTCAACCCCAACAGCCCCAAGCAGCTGGGCGAGATGCTCTTCGACACCATGGGCCTGCCCCACGGCAAAAAGACCCAGCGCGGCTGGTCCACCGACGCCGAGACGCTGGAAGCCCTGCGGGACTACCCGCTGGTGGAGGATATTCTGCAGTACCGTGCCTACCAGAAGCTGAACTCCACCTACGTCGAGGGCCTGCTGAAGGTCATCGCGGAGGATGGCCGCATCCACACCCGCTTCAACCAGACCGAAGCCCGCACCGGACGGCTTTCCTCCGACAACCCCAACCTGCAGAACATCCCCATCCGTACCGAGTTGGGCAGCCAGCTCCGCGCTTACTTTGTGGCGCGGCCCGGCTGCGTTCTGGTGGACGCCGACTACAGCCAGATCGAGCTGCGCATCCTCGCCCACGTCACCGGCGACGAGCATATGCAGCAGGCCTTCCTCACCGGCGAGGACATCCACCGCAGCACTGCCGCCAAGATCTACGGTCTGCCCCTCGAGCAGGTCACGCCCCGCCTGCGCTCTTCGGCAAAAGCCATCAACTTCGGCATCATGTACGGCAAGGGCGCTTACAGCCTCTCGAAGGACATCGGCGTGAGCGTCAAAGAAGCAGACGCCTTCCTGAAAAACTATCTGGCCACCTTCCCGAAAGTCAGCGGCTACATGGACAAGACCATCTCCGACGCCCGGAGCTGCGGCTATGTGTCCACCCTCTTCGGACGCCGCCGCTCCCTGCCGGAGCTGGCCAGCAACAATCACAACATCCGGGCCAGCGGCGAGCGGATGGCCCGCAACACGCCGATCCAAGGCACCGCCGCCGACGTCATCAAGCTGGCGATGGTGCGGGTCTGGCGGCGTCTGCGGGACGAGAAGATGGAGAGCCGCCTCATCCTGACCGTCCACGACGAACTCATCGTCGAGGCCCCGGAGGCAGAAGCCGCGAAAGCCGCCGCCATCCTGCAGGAAGAGATGGAAGGCTGTGTCAATTACGCTGTCCCCCTGAGCACCGAAGTGCATCAGGGCAAAAACTGGCTGGAGGCCCACTAAAACCATGATCATCTTAGGAATCGAATCCACCTGCGACGAGACCGCCGCATCTCTGGTGGAAGATGGCCGGCACCTGCTGAGCAACGTCATCTCCACCAGCGTCAAGGAGCAGGCGCTTTACGGCGGCGTCGTGCCGGAGATCGCCAGCCGCCGCCACTGCGAGTTCATCAGCGCCACCGTCAAAAAGGCTCTGCTGGACGCAGGCAAGACCATCGACGACGTGGACGCCGTGGCGGTCACCTTCGCGCCCGGCCTCATCGGCGCAGTGCTGGTGGGCGTCAACTTTGCCAAGGGCCTCGCCTACTCGGCGGGCAAGCCGCTGGTGCCGGTCCACCATCTGCGGGGCCACATTGCGGCCCTCTACCTGACCCACCCGGAGCTGAAGCCGCCCTTCCTCTGCCTTGTGGCGTCCGGCGGACACAGCCACATCGTGGAGGTGCAGGACTATACCCATTACCACATCCTCGGCCACACGGTGGACGACGCCGCCGGCGAAGCCTTCGACAAGGTGGCCCGGACGCTGGGCCTGCCCTATCCCGGCGGTCCCAGCGTCGCCAACGCCGCCAAGACCGGCGACCCGAAAGCCTACCGTCTGCCGGTGCCTCATGTGGAGGGCAGGTACAACGTCAGCTTCTCCGGCCTCAAGACCGCCGTGCTGAACGAGGTGAATCAGGCCCAGATGAAGGGTACTGACATCAACGTCCCCGACCTCGCGGCCAGCTTTCAGGAGCGCATCGCGGGCATCCTCGCAGAAAAGCTCCTTCTCGCCGCCGCCGACACCGGCGCAAAGCAGGTCTGTCTGGCGGGCGGCGTCGCGGCCAATGGCCGTCTGCGCCAGCTGGTCAACGACGGCGCCCAGAAGCTGGGGGCCAGGGTCTACCTGCCCGAGCTGAAATTCTGCGGCGACAACGGCGCGATGATCGCGGCTCAGGGCTACTATCAGTACATCGCGGGCCATACCGCCGGGCTGGAGCTGAACGGTCTGCCGACTCTGCCCATTGATTACGAATAACTGAGATAGAAAACGGAATGGCCGCGCACAGCTGTGCGCGGCCATTCCGTTTATTTTATATCACGTCCGAAATAAAGCTCCACTTCACTGAGTTTCTTTTTCCGCAGCAGGAATGCCGTCGGGATGAGGTAGACCGCGATAGACGTCAGCATGGTGATGTCATAGGTGCTGATGCTGTCGGCCACCGTCTGGGTGCCGTACAGGCCGCCGATGAGCATGGACGTGATGTCCATCGCGGCGTGGATGAACACCGTCACCCAGATGTTTCCGGTGCGGAAATAGACCGCCGCCAGCAGCGTACCCAGCGAGGCCGCAAAGACGCACTGCATCAGAACGCCCAGCGGCGCACTGCCGGTGAGGTTGGTCAGGTGGGCCGCACCGAAGTAAAGACCCGACAGCAGGCAGGCTTTCCAGACGCCGGCCCGGCTGGTGCCGAAGTGTTCCAGAAGCGTCTGGGCGATGACGCCCCGGAACAGAAACTCTTCTGCCACACCGACGCTGGTCATGCCGATAAGGAACCACACGACATGCCACGCAGGCAGCATATGGCCCTCCGGCCTGCCAAACAGCAGGGTGTTGTAGGCGTTGTAGCTGATGAGCGCGATGGGGTACAGGCCCACCAGCAGACCGTTGAAAAAGCCGCTGCCCCGGCGGCGGAGCAGGCCGCTCTTCCCGGTGCGTGCCAGAAAGAGCCACGCCACCAGCACGCCTACTGCCTCCTGCATGAAGGTCAGCATATAATCATCGACGGCATCAATATCCCGCACGACGAACAAGATGAGCAGAAGCGACAGCAGCGATGCCACGAACAGCATCCCCAGAAACAGCACCTCGGCCACAAGGCAGTAGAGCATCGGGTGGGCGCTGCGCAGACGTTTGAGCATAGAAAGACCTCCTGTGTCGTAGTGGTACTATTTTAGCATATTTCAGAAGAAAGAGATAGGGATTTGTGTGAATAATAAAGCGGAACCCGGGTTGCGGCTCCCAGCGTCTGTTTCGGCCCTTGGGCGGGCCTCACATCCTGCTGGCCGCGGCCCCAGCCTCAGCTCCCTGTTTCTGCCGCTGGCAGCGGTCGCTTCGGCTGCAGAGATAGAAAAAGACCGGCACACGAATGTGTACCAGTAGTCACCAACTGTTGACATTCCTACAGATTGGGACCCGCGGGCTAAGCAACAGCCCACTGGGCTGATTGCTTGCCCTGCTGCGCAGGGCCGCCCTGTTCAAATCCCGCGCCCGACTAAATAAAAAAGCAAGTACACGAATGTGTACTTGCTTTTTTAAGTCGGAGCAGCGGGATTTGAACCCACGGCCTCCTCGTCCCGAACGAGGCGCGCTACCAACTGCGCTATGCCCCGAAAATACCGCAACCCAATGGGCTGCGGTCTGGTTGGGGATGAGAGAATCGAACTCCCACAAGTAGAGTCAGAGTCTACCGCACTACCACTATGCAAATCCCCACTATTCGGTTTCGCCCTCAGCACCGAAGCGCCGCTGACGAAGAATATTATACAGCCTCCGCCTCCATTTGTCAACCACTTTTTTGATTTTTCCGTCCATGTTTCTTCTGTCTTCCCTGCCTCTGCGTTTTCACGCCTTTTTTCGTTCCCGGCTCTTGACACCCGCCCCCTTTGGGAATACTCTTATAGTATCATTCACCTGCCCCCTCTGAGGGAGAACGGAAGAAACGAGGGTTGTTCGATATGAAAAAACGTGTTGGTATCCTGACCTCCGGCGGCGACTGTCCCGGCCTGAACGCCACCATCCGCGGCGTGGCCAAAGCCCTGTATGCACGGTTCGGCGAGAACGTCGAGATCGTGGGCATCCTGAACGGCTACCACGGCCTCATCACCGGCGAATACAAGGAGATGTGCGAGGACGATTTCCGCGGCATCCTGACGCTGGGCGGCACCATCCTCGGCACCAAGCGCACCCCCTTCAAGCTGATGCGCGTGGTGGAAGAGGACAAGATCGACAAGGTCGCGGCCATGAAAAAGACCTACAAGGACGCCAAGCTCGACTGTCTGCTCTGCCTCGGCGGCAACGGCACCCACAAGACGGCCAACCTCCTCTCCCAGGAGGGTCTGAACATCATCGGCCTGCCCAAGACCATCGACAACGACATCTACGGCACCGACGTCACCTTCGGCTTCCACACCGCCGTGGACATCGCCACTGAGGTCATCGACCGCATCCACACCACCGCCGGAAGCCACAGCCGCGTCATGTGCATCGAGATCATGGGCAACAAGGCCGGCTGGCTGACCCTCTACTCCGGCATCGCCGGCGGAGCTGACATCATCCTGCTGCCCGAGCAGCCCTACGACATCGACCGCGTCTGCGCCGCTGTGGAGCGCCGCGCCCGCAAAGGCTCCAACTTCTCCATCATCGCCGTGGCCGAGGGTGCCATCAACACCGAAGAGGCCAAGATGAAGCGGAAAGAGTGGATGGCAAAGCGCGCCGAAGCCGGTTACGGCGTCACCGCCACCAACCGCATCGCCGCCGCCGTCCAGAAAAAGACCGGCATGGAGACCCGCGTCTGCATCCCGGGCCATATGCAGCGCGGCGGCAGCCCCAGCGCCTACGACCGCGTACTGGCCACCGAGTTCGGCAGCTACGCCGCCAAGCTGGTGGAAGTGGAGCGCTACGGCGTCACCGTCGCCATGGTCAACAACCGCATCGTCGCCAACCGCCTCGAGGACATCGCCGGTAAGGCCCGCAACATCCCCGAGGGCTGTGAGCTGCTCACCGTCGCCCGCCGGATGGGCGTGAGCCTCGGCTGAGACTGTAAAAGCAAAAACACCCCGCTGTGTCATGCAGCGAGGTGTTTTTGTTTTTATGCCTCAGAACGAGCCGCCCGACGAGCCTCCGAAGCCCTCGGAATCGACGGACGAACCGCCGGAGGAGTTGGACTCCTTCTGGGGCGGGTCATAGGTGCGCTCCCGGGTGGTGTGGGTGTAGCGGTCACACTTGACCCGCAGGGTGAAGCCGGGCATATACTCGTCGGCCTCCGTCTTCTGCCGGGCCGTCTTCATCCGGCGGTAGAGGATGAGGCAGATGAACGCCGAAATGCCGAGAGGGAAGATCATGGCAATGAGCAGGTCTTCCAGGCCGATGTCGTTATCCACATCGATGGGCTCGCCATGGTCGGCATAGTAGTCCAGTGCATCGTCGCACATATCGATGTAGGTATAGGCGGCATCCGCCCATTCCTCATCGGAGAGCTGCGGGACGATCTCGTCCTCCTGCTGCTCGATGCGGTAGTCGGTGAAAGCCGTGACGCCCTCGCCGTAGGTGATGGTGACGTACTTGCGGGAGCCGACCGCCAGCAGGAAGAGGATGCCGCTCTGCTCGTCGCCGTAGCCGAGGCCGTTGGAGATGTAATAATTTTTCGCGTAGTCGCGCTGGTCGGCATCGCCGATGTCGTCCACCACGAGGAAGTAGACATCCACGTCGTGGCCGTCGGAGGCGCTTTCGGCCTGCTCCTCGAGGTCGGCCAGCGTGTCGGCGTCAAAGACGCCGCACTCGTCCCGCACCAGCGGGGCGGCTGCCCCGGCCGGCAGGGTCAGGGCCATGCAGAGCAGGGCCGCAGCCAGAAGGGCAAACAGTTTTTTGCAGTATTTCATATTCCCGTCTCCCCCTCTCACAGCAGCATGATGAGCGCCGTCAGTATCATCAGCGGGACGCTGATGCCGGCAAACCATGCGGCTACCCTGCCCTTATCCACGGGCAGATCGCCGATGAGCTTGCCGGTCTGGCCGTTCATCGCAAAGAGGAAGTCCTGCTCCTTCCAGCGGGTGTGGAGCATCCAGACCGGCAGCAGGGCGTAGTGGGGTTCCAGCGTCCGCGGGTCGAGCTGCTCCGAGAGAGTCTGGACGCCGGTGTAGCCGCCCAGCGTATCGTGGAGGGCCGCAGCGGTGCTGTTCTTCATCCGGGTCAGGACGCGGGCAGCACACTTCTTGTCGTCCTCGTCGTACCGGTCCGCCAGAAAGCCGGGCAGGTAGGCCGTGGAGAAGGGCTTGAGGCCGCTGTAGTCGAAGGGCTCGATGGCGTCCATATGGGCGTCCGGCATCTTGCTGGAGCCGTCCACCGGCACCCGGACAAAGTCGGCGTCGCCCACGCGGGCCACGTCGAAGTGCCTGGTGGTGGTGACAATGTAGTCGCCCTCACGGTGGCTCTCGCTGATCTCGGCCTTGTAAGCGCCCCGGGCCTCCATCCGGCCATCGTAGAGCCAGAACGGCACATACACGCCCTGGATCTCCTCGATGTGGTTGGACTCTTTGAAGGCTTTGGGGAGGAAGGCTTTGCCCTGATAATACTTCTTCAGGTTCTCGATGGCGGTCTTTTTGTCCATCCGGAAGGGGATGATGTACTCCGGCTTGAGCTTGCCGGAAAGCTGTCCGCCCAGCACGGTGGGGTTGCCGCAGTAGGGGCAGGTGGTGGCGGCTGTTTCGGGGCCGCAGACCAGCTCTGCACCGCAGGAAGTGCAGGTGCGGCTGCTGAGCTCTCCCGTCTCCATCTCCCCCCAGACGGGGCCGCTGGACGCGGCCTTTTCGGCGGCTTCGGCGGCCTTATCGGCCTGAGCCTGCTTCTCGCCGTAAAGAGCCTCGACCTGTGCTACATCGTAGGTAGAGCCGCAGTAATCACAGCAGAGCTTTCCGCTGGCGCTGTCGAACCGCAGCGGGCCGGTACAGGCCGGGCATTGGTAATTCGTGGTGTTTTCTGCCATATCTCAGCTCCCCTTTCAGGCTCCGAAAGGCTTGCCGCATTCGGGGCAGAACTTGGGCGGGTCGGCCGGGTCGGCAGGGGTCCAGCCGCAGTTCGGACACTTGGCCGCCGGGCGGGGCTTACCGCATTCCGAGCAGAATTTTCCGGTATTGTGTGCGCCGCAGCTGCACACCCAGCCTGCTTCGGGGCGGGGCTTGCCGCAGGCGGTGCAGAACTTGCCGGTGTTGCCGGTCTGGCCGCAGGAGCAGCTCCAGCTGCCAGCCGCCGGGGCGGCTGCGGGGGCAGGAGCAGCGGCAGGCTGCTGCTGTGCGCCCATCTGGTAGAGGGCCTGGGCGTTGATGCCGCCGGCAGCAGCGGCCTGATTCATGCCCATAAAGGCCATGGCCGGGCCGACGGAGGTATTGGAAGCCGCTGCCTGCATAGCCGAAGCCTGTGCGCCCACCATGTGGGCGGCGGCGCGGGTCGGGTCCATAAAGGCGGCGCTGCGCTGCAGCTCCTTGATCATCTGCTCGTCTTCTTCGCTGGCTTTGACGCCGGACACGCCGAGGGAGACGATCTCGATGCCGCGCAGCTTGCTCCACTTGCCGGACAGCTCCTGATTCAGAGCCTCGGCCAGCTCGGTGGTATGGCCGGGCAGAGCCGAGTAGCGGATGCCCATCTCGCTGATGCGGGCAAAGGCGGGCTGCAATGCGGTCATCATCTCGGTGCGCATCTGGCCTTCCAGCGCGTCACGGGTGTACTCGTTTTCCACATTTCCGCAGACATTGGTGTAAAACAGGATGGGGTTGACGATGCGGTAGCTGTACTCGCCGAAGCAGCGGATGCTGACGTCGATGTCGATGCCGGCACGCTGGTCCACGACGCGAAACGGCACGGGGCTGGGGGTGCCGTACTTGTTGCCCATCAGCTCCTTGGTGTTGATGTAATAGATGCGCTGGTCGGTGGCAGCCTGACCGCCGAAGCTGAACCGCTTACCGATCTCTGCAAAGACTTCGTCGATGTTCTTGGCCAGACCCTCGCTCAGCAGAGAGGGCTGGGTGCCGGTGTTATAGGTGTACTCGCCGGCCTCGGCGCAGAGGTCCACCACCTTGCCCTGCTCCACGATGAGAGCGCACTGGCCCTCGGCCACTGCCACGATGGAGCCGTCGGTGATGATGTTCTCGGTGCCGTGGCGGTTGGAAGAGCGCCCGGAGACTTTCTTCTGTCCCTTGACAGCCAGCACCTCCGCCGGGAGAGCACTGCAGTAAAAGTATTCTTTCCACTGGTCGCCCATCACGCCGGATGCTGCGCCCAATGCCGCTTTGACAAGACCCATAAGCCATATCTCCTTTATCTGCCCGTTTTTGCAAATGCGAGCTTCTTTTCAGTATACCACAAAACGCGCCGCGAAAAAAGAAAACCCTTGCATTTTATCCCCGATGGGTGTAGAATACTCCCGACAAACAAATACAGGGGAGCTTGTAGAAGCAGGCTGAGAGGGAGTTCTCGAACTTCGACCCTTAGAAATTGTTTTCGGACAGTTTCTGCACCTGATGCGGATAATGCCGCCGTAGGAAGTCATAACACCGTTTATGGATTTTTACAGGAGACGCCGCAGAAGGCGTCTCCTTTTTGTTGTCTCCAACTGAGGGGGAGCGCCCTGAGTCTGGGGTTTTGTATGCGATGGGAAGCCGTGTTCCGGCGTGAGAGGAGGCCAGTGAGCCTCGACCGCTTCTTCCGTTTCCGGCATCTCTGCGCGGGTGCCGGGTCTGTTCGTGTGCGGGAGCGGCGGTCTGCCCCTGCACTTATTTTTTATTGAAAAGGAGCACTCACTATGAAACACTATTCTGCCAAAAAGCTGGCCCTCGCCGGTATGTTCTGCGCTGTTGCTGTCGTGGGCAGCGTCTTCTCCTTCCCGGTCTTCGGCAGCAAATGCGCCCCTGTGCAGCACATGGTCAACATCCTCTGCGCTGTCCTGCTGGGGCCTTACTACGGCGTGGGCGTGGCTTTCGTCGCCTCCCTGCTGCGCAACCTGCTGGGTCTGGGCAGTCTGATGGCTTTCCCCGGCAGCATGTTCGGCGCACTGCTCTGCGGCATCGTCTTCCACAAGACCCATAAGCTGCTGCCCACCCTCGTGGGCGAGGTGTTCGGCACCTCCATCCTCGGCGGTCTGTGCGCCTACCCCGTCGCCATCCTGCTGATGGGCAAGAGCGCCGGTGACATCGCGTTCTACGCCTACATCGTCCCCTTCCTCGTCTCCACCGCCGGCGGTGCCATCATTGCAGGCGCACTGCTGGCCGCACTTTCCCGCGCAGGCGCACTCCGCGCCATGCAGGCCAGCCTGAGCTGATTCGAAGGAGAAGCCATGTTTCGGAACCTCTTTGCCAACGTCCGGGCCAAAAGCCCGCTTGTCCATAACATCACCAACTACGTCACCGTCAACGACTGTGCCAACATCGTCCTCGCCTGCGGGGCGTCCCCCATCATGGCGGATGATGCCGCCGAGGTCGAGGACATCACCTCGCTGTGTGCCGGGCTGAACCTCAACATCGGCACGTTGAACAGCCGCACCATCCCCTCCATGCTGCTGGCGGGACACACCGCCAACCGGCTGGGCCGTCCTGTCGTGCTGGACCCCGTGGGCGCAGGCGCTTCCCATCTGCGCACCGAAACGGCACTGCGCCTCCTGCGGGAAGTGAAGTTCACAGTCATCCGGGGCAACATCTCCGAGATCCGGACGCTGGCGGCAGGCAGCGGCACCACGAAAGGCGTGGACGCCGACGCCGCCGACAAGGTGACGGACGAGACGCTGGACAAGACCGTGGCATTCGCCAAAGCGTTTGCGGCCCGCACAGGGGCGGTCGTCGCCGTCACCGGTGCCATCGACATCGTGGCCGACGGAGAGCGGGCCTTCTGCATCCGCAACGGCCACCCCATGATGAGCGCCGTCACCGGCACCGGCTGTCAGCTCTCGGCCCTGACGGCGGCATTCTGTGCGGCCAACCCGGACAAGCCTCTGGAAGCCGCTGCCGCGGCGGTCTGCGCCATGGGACTTGCGGGCGAAGCAGCTCACAGCCGCCTGTCCAGGCTGGACGGCAACGCCACCTACCGCAATTACATCATCGACGCGATCTACAACATGACCCCCGAACAGCTCGAGGAAGGAGCACGCTATGAAATGCGATAAACACACCATGCTTCTCTACGCCGTCACCGACCGGGCGTGGACGGGCCGCGAGACCCTCCGCCAGCAGGTGGAAGACGCGCTGAAAGGCGGCGTCACCTGCGTCCAGCTGCGGGAAAAGGAGCTGGACGACGCGGCATTTTTGCAGGAAGCCATGGAGCTTTCCGCCCTCTGCCGCAGCTATGGCGTACCCTTCATCATCAACGATAACGTCGAGATCGCTATAAAATGCCATGCCGACGGCATCCATGTCGGGCAGGAAGATATGGCCGCCGCAGATGTCCGCGCCAAGGTCGGCCCTGACATGATCATCGGTGTGTCGGCCCATTCCGTCGAGGAAGCACAGCTGGCCGTGGCCCACGGCGCCGACTATCTGGGCGTCGGTGCGGCATTTTCCACCCACACCAAAACCGATGTGGATGTCCTGCCGGAGGGCAGACTGAAAGAGATCTGCGACTCCGTGGATGTGCCGGTCGTGGCCATCGGCGGCATCCATAAAGACAATATCCTCAAGCTCAAAGGCTCCGGCGCGGACGGCGTGGCTCTCGTGAGCGCGATCTTCAGCGCCGAGGACATTGAGGCTGAGTGCAAAGAGCTGAAGGCACTGGCAGAACAAATCATCTATAGCAATTCAACTTTTTAATGCAACAGCAACAGCGTTGAATTGCATATCGCAAATATGCTGTTTGAATGTTGCACGAATTTCTTGACTTGCGATAAAGGAGCAAACCCATGAAAACTGCACTTACCATCGCGGGCAGCGATTCCAGCGGCGGCGCCGGCATTCAGGCCGACCTCAAAGCCATGACCATGAACGGCGTCTTCGCCATGAGCGCCATCACCGCCCTGACGGCCCAGAACACCACCGGCGTATCCGGCATCTTCGAGGTCAGCCCCGAATTTCTGGCCCAGCAGATAGACGCCGTCTTCACCGACATCCGCCCCTGCGCCGTCAAGATCGGCATGGTGTCCTCTGCCCCGCTCATTGAGACGATCGCCGAGCGTCTGAGCTTTTACAAGGCGGAGCACATCGTCGTGGACCCCATGATGGCAGCCACCTCCGGCTCTGATCTGATCGCATCGGATGCCGTGCGCACCCTGCGCCGGGAGCTGCTCCCTCTGGCCGAGGTCATCACGCCCAACCGGCACGAGGCCGAAGTGCTGTCCGGCCTGCACATCTCGGGCCGTGCCGACATGAGCGCCGCCGCCCGGGCCATCGCCGCCGACTGTGGCTGTGCCGTCCTGCTCAAGGGCGGCCACAGTGACACCGACGCCGACGATCTGCTCACCTTCCCGGATGGCACGGAGATCTGGTTTCCGGGTAAGCGTATCGCCAACCCCAACACCCACGGCACCGGCTGCACTCTGTCCAGTGCCATTGCGGCCAACCTTGCCAAAGGGTTTGCGCTGGAAGAAGCGATCGCCCGGGCCAAGGCTTACCTGACCGACGCGCTGAACGCGCAGCTCGATCTGGGCCGCGGCTCCGGCCCGCTGGATCACACTCTGGGCGGCGTCGGGGTCGAAAACTGGATGCACGGCGTCCCGGACGCTGTTCATAAATAAAGAGAGCGTATTTTCGGAGGATTTTCAAATGCAGACTTACACCACACAGATGGATGCCGCCCGCAAGGGCATCGTCACGCCCCAGATGGAAACGGTGGCCAAGAAGGAGTACCGCACCGTCGAAGAGATCCGTCAGCTGGTCGCTGAGGGCAAGGTCGCCATCCCGGCCAACAAGCACCACGAGTGCCTGAACCCCGAGGGCATCGGCTCCATGCTCCGCACCAAGATCAACGTCAACCTCGGCGTCTCCCGCGACTGCAAGGACTACAGCATCGAGATGCAGAAGGTCATGAGCGCCGTCAACATGGGCGCAGAGGCCATCATGGACCTCTCGAGCCACGGCAATACCCAGCCCTTCCGTCAGAAGCTGACCCACGAATGCCCCGTCATGATCGGCACTGTGCCGGTGTACGACTCGGTCATCCACTACCAGCGCGACCTCGCCACCCTGACGGCACAGGACTTCATCGATGTGGTGCGTCTGCACGCAGAGGACGGCGTGGACTTCGTCACCCTCCACTGCGGCATCACCCGTAAGACCATCGAGCAGATCCGCAAGCATAAGCGGAAGATGAACATCGTCAGCCGCGGCGGCTCGCTGGTGTTTGCGTGGATGTGCATGACCGGCAACGAGAACCCCTTCTATGAGCACTTCGACGAGATCCTGGACATCTGCGAAGAGCACGACGTCACCATCTCTCTGGGCGATGCCTGCCGCCCCGGCTGCCTCGCCGACGCCACCGACGTCTGCCAGATCGAAGAACTGGTGCGTCTGGGCGAACTGACCAAGCGGGCCTGGGCGCACAACGTCCAGGTCATGGTGGAAGGCCCGGGCCATGTGCCTCTGAACCAGGTCGCCGCCAACATGGAGATCCAGAAGACCATCTGCATGGGCGCACCTTTCTACGTCCTCGGCCCCCTCGTCACCGACATCGCCCCCGGCTATGACCACATCACCGCTGCCATCGGCGGCGCTGTCGCGGCCATGAGCGGCGCAGCCTTCCTGTGCTACGTCACCCCTGCCGAGCATCTGGCTCTGCCCAATGTGGACGACGTCAAGCAGGGCATCGTGGCTTCCAAGATCGCCGCCCACGCCGCCGACATCGCAAAGGGCATCCCCCACGCCCGGGACATCGACGACAAGATGGGCGACGCCCGCCGCGTCCTCGACTGGGATGCGCAGTTCGCCTGCGCCCTCGACCCCGAGACGGCAAAGGCCATCCGTGACGCCCGCCTGCCCGAGGACGACCACAGCGACACCTGCTCCATGTGCGGCAAATTCTGCGCTGTCCGCAGCATGAACAAGGCTCTGGCTGGTGAGTACATCGACATCCTGTAAGATAAGATAAAAAGCCCCCGGATGCGCTGAAAGCAATGCATCCGGGGGCTTTTTTACACAGTTGCGCCAGCAGGAGTCGAACCTGCGATGGGGGAGTCAAAGTCCCCTGCCTTACCGCTTGGCGATGGCGCATCAGTAGAGAATAGTATAGCATATTTTTCAAACTTCCACAAGAGCCGCCGGGCGGTTCCACCCAAATTTTCTGAGCCGGGCAGGCAAATCCCATCCTTGCCGGGGTCTCACCGATATGATATACTTGCACTGTAAAAGTTTTCCTGTTCAGCGCGTGACGCAGAAAGGAGCGGAGCTTATGGTACACCATCTTGTCATCGGCATCATCTTCCTTTTCTGGGGCGTTGCGGACGTCCTCCGCATCGAGCTGCCCGGCATACTGGGCAAGCGGCTGGAATCCGCCAGCGCCGAGGCCCGCCGCCTCTGGCAGAGGCTTCTGGGTGTGCTGGAGCTCATCGTGGGCGGCGGGCAGCTGCTGTTCTACTTTTTCTCCGACGATCAGACCGTCACCAGCATCATCCTCGCGGTGATGATACTCGCCGCCGTCTGCATCCTCGGGCCGTACTGCCACTGGCGGAAGCAGGAAAAAGAGAACACACAGGAATGAATCACGGGAGGAAACAGTATGGGGCCCTGGTATTACGAAGTCGTGAGCTTTGACGGCGATTACGTCAACCTGCGCCGCACCGACATCGAGAGCGACGAGCTGAACCCGGTGGCACTGGCGCTCCTGCCGCCGGAAATCGACGTTGGCAGCAAGCTCAAGTGCGAATATTTCCAGTACGAGATCATCGGCTGACAAAACGAAGCGCCGCCCGTTCGGGCGGCTTTTCTGCATCTTCTGATAAAGTTATACGCGCTCGGCCACCAGCTGGAAGCCTGCCTTGGTGAGCTCCTGCCGGATCTGCTCGATCTGGGCGTTGTCGCGGGTCTCGAGGGTCAGCTTGAGGAAGCAGCTGGAGATGGGCATGTTGGGGTCGGAGCCGTCGTGGAGGACGGACACCACATTGCTGCCGCAGCGGGAGACGATGTCAGCCACCTGCTGCAGCTGGCCGGGCTTGTCTTCCAGCGCGATGGTCAGGTTGGCCTTGCGGCCGCTCATGACGAGGCCGCGGGTGATGACGCGGTTGAGGATGTTCACGTCGATGTTGCCGCCGGAGACGAGGCAGACGACCTTCTTGCCCTCGATGGGCAGCTTGTGGAAGAGCGCCGCCGCCACAGGCACTGCGCCTGCACCCTCGGCCACCAGCTTCTGGTTCTCCATCAGGGAGAGGATGGCGGCTGCGGTCTCGTCCTCGGTGACGGTGACGATGTCGTCCACATACTCCTCGCAGAGCTTGTAGGTCAGCTCACCGGGAGTCTTGACCTGAATGCCGTCTGCGAAGGTGGAGACAGCAGAGAGGGTCTGGTATTTGTGCTCATGGAGGGAGCGGTACATGCTGGGTGCGCCCTCGGCCTGCACGCCGTAGACCTTGACGTCGGGCTTCAGGCTCTTGATGGCGAAGGCCACGCCGGAGATGAGTCCGCCGCCGCCCACAGGCACGATGACGGCGTCCACATCGGGCAGCTGGTCGAGGATCTCAAGGCCGATGGTACCCTGACCGGCGATGACCTGCTCGTCGTCGTAGGGGTGGATGAAGGTCATGCCCGTCTCTTCCTGCAGCTCCACGGCCTTGTCGTGGGCGTCGTCGTAGGTGCCGGGTACGAGGCAGACCTCCGCACCGAGGTTCTTGGTGTTCTCCACCTTCATGATGGGCGCGCCGTCCGGCATACAGACGATGCTCTTGATGCCGCGGCGGGTAGCGGCCAGCGCCACGCCCTGTGCGTGGTTGCCCGCCGAGCAGGCGATGACGCCCTTGTCGCTCTCTTCCTTGGAGAGCTGGCTGATCTTATAATAAGCGCCGCGCACCTTGAAGCTGCCGGTCACCTGCAGGTTCTCGGTCTTGAGGTAGAGCTGGCAGTCCTTGGAGAGCCGGGGTGCCTCGATGAGGTCGGTCTTGCGGGCTACGTCCTTGAGGACAAAGGCGGCGTGGTAGATCTTATCCAGTGTCAGCATATCGTTTTTCCCATCCTATCTCTGTTTATCCATCCCGGCACACGGGCTATTTTTATTGTTAAAGACAGGATTTAGTATAGTTTACATAAATTGATTTGTCAAATGAATCTGTTTCACAGTTTAAGGCGGAAAGCGGAATTTGCTGACATTGTATTATAGAAAAAACGCCGCCATTCACCAAACAGTGAACAGCGGCGGGGTATTACCACTTTATCCTATTACGTTCCGGTAGACTCAAATCTCCGCGAGGATAGCGTCACCCATGGCGGTGCAGCCGAGACAGGTGCAGCCCTCGCTCATGTTGTCGGCGGTGCGCAGGCCCTTGTCCAGCACCTTATTCACCGCGTTCTCGATGGCGTCAGCCTCCTCCGCCATGCCAAAGGAGTACCGCAGCATCATAGCGGCGGAGAGGATGCAGGCGGTGGGGTTGACGATGTCCTTGCCCGCGATGTCGGGGGCAGAGCCGTGGATGGGCTCATACAGGCCCCGGGTGCCGTCGCCCAGACTGGACGAGGGGATCATGCCGATGGAGCCGGTGATCATGGAGGCCTCGTCGGAGATGATGTCGCCGAACATGTTCTCGGTGACGATGACGTCGAACTGGCTGGGGTCCTTGACGACCTGCATGGCACAGTTGTCCACGAACATCTCGCTGTACTCCACCTCGGGGTACTCAGCCTGCAGGCGGTGCATGACCGCACGCCAGAGGCGGCTGGTATCCAGCACGTTGGCCTTATCCACGCAGCAGAGCTTCCTGCGGCGCTTCATGGCCGTCTCGAAGCCGATGCGGCCAATGCGCTCGATCTCGTGCTCCGAGTAGGGCATGGAATCCACCGCCTGCTTCTCGCCGTTTTCCAGCGTGTAAGTCTCGTGCTTGCCGAAGTAGACGCCGCCGATGAGCTCACGCACGATGATGAAGTCGATGCCCTTTGCCACGATCTCGGGCTTGAGGGGGCTGGCCGGGGCCAGCTGGGGCCAGATCCTGGCCGGGCGGTTGTTGGAGTAGAGGCCCATCCCGGCGCGGAGGCGGAGCAGACCCTTTTCGGGGCGCTGCTCACCGGGCAGGCCCTCCCACTTGGGGCCGCCCACAGCGCCCAGAAGGACGCTGTCGGCCGCGAGGCACTTGTCCAGCTCATGCTGGGGCAGCGGGTCGCCGTACTTGTCGATGGCCTCGCCGCCCATCGCGGCGTCGGTGTAGTGGAAGGTGTGGCCGTACTTTTCGGCCACCTTATCGAGAACGCGGAGGGTCTGCTTCACGATCTCGGGGCTGGAGCAGTCGCCCCAGATGACAGCAATGTTTTTTTCCATGATAATGGGCATCCTTTCTTTTATTGGACAACAGCATCTTTCGTCAGGCTATGTTCTCTTTTGCTGGCAAAAGAGAACCAGAAAACCACCAGCGATTTCGACGCGCTGGACCCACGAGAAAG
>OGEC01000390.1_pt1 | contig 35691 bp, 26 predicted proteins | sample 1570551 | NCBI WGS metagenome assembly OGEC01 (sample SAMEA2582127, study PRJEB24529) | metagenome | biome: Human gut stool | place: China | collected 2011 | reverse complement strand
GATACGACACCTGCTATGTGTAAACCAAAACGCTGACTTTCGGTCAATGTCTGCAGTTTCTCATCGCTGTTTCCCTGCCATTGACCTAAACGTGGCTCAATGATTTTGTCGGTTATCAGGCCGCCAACAATCGTCAGTACGACTACGGAGCTGGCCATAAAATACCAGTTATCAATTACACTGACGTGCATTTGCGGATTGAACGCAGCCGCAGCCTCCGTGCTGATCCCCGACAGCAACACGTCGGTTGTGACAATCAGTAAATTAGCCGTAAAGCCGCAACCTACGCCTGCAATGGCGGCAAGTAAACCTGCAACTGGATGCCTGCCCACCGCCAGAAAAATTAGCGCACCCATCGGTGGCATGATCACTAACGCCGCATCGGAAGAAATGTGGCTGAAAAAAGCAATAAACAGCACCATATAACTGGCGTAGCGGGCATTCACATGCGATGCCATTTTAACCATCAACGCTGGCAGTAAGCCGACGCGCTCCGCCAGACCGGCACCTAAAACCAGCGCCAGGATCGCGCCAAGTGGAGCAAAACCGCTAAAGTTTTTAATAACATTGGGTAAAAACCAGTGTAATCCTTCCACACTGAGCAGGTTTTTCACGACCACTGGCGTACCATCGGTCGGGTTTTTCGCACTGACGCCAAAGGCCGACAAAATTGCCGTCGTCACCATGAGTACGATAATCAAATAGATAAAGAGCAAAAAAGGATGGGGAACCTTGTTACCAATTCTTTCGACCCAGCCATAGAGCTTCCCGGATTGGGAGGACGACGGTATGGATGACATACTCATGGGCATTCCTCGTTTGTTGTGTTTGCGTTGTTGTTGTTATTTTAAAGGTGACGGTGTCACGTTTTTCGGGATAGGGCAGTGATACGGTTGCGTGTCCGTAACTTGCTGATGCTCTTGTTGGCATTCTTGCAATAGCCCTGAATCAATGAAGAGATTAAGTGTGGTTGCTGCCATAGTTTTCGCCGCCAGCAGCATTCCTTTATGAGCAATAGATGTTCGCCCCTGGCTAACCAGTTGCCACGTATGTAGCGGGGTACCGACGGCAAAGCGGGGGCTGAAACACTGGGCAACAGGCAGTTTCCAACTGACGTCGCCGACATCAGTCGATGCCGCAAGCACGTTATCGGTGGCGGCATATGGAGCGACTTCATTCGCCAGTACCGTTTCACGATGACGTAGTGCAAAAGCCTTGCCGTTTTCGCCACCGGTTGCAGCGATATTGTTCAAACTGTTTTGCCGATCGTTGGGGGTGAGCGTAGCCTGAATTTGTTTCGCAAAAGCCAGTTCTTCGCAGTTCCATTCCGGGGTACCAAAATGGGATAGGGCTCGGTACATGGCATTTTCTAAGGTGCGATTCGGGAGATAACTGGAACAGGCTTTGTCGAAGCGGCATTCAACCGTGGTTTCGGTCATCAATGCCGCACCTTCGGCGATTTTGGCGACCCGATCATAAATATGCTGCACATCGGTCATTTCGGGGGCGCGGATAAGATAAAGCACTTCTGCCTGCGCCTGGACCACGTTGGGCGAGATCCCGCCGCTATCTGTGATGGCATAGTGTACGCGCGCTTTTTCAATAATATGTTCGTTGAGGAAGTTGGTGCCAGTGGTCATCAACGTTACGGCATCAAGGGCGCTGCGTCCCAAATGAGGGGAATTCGCGGCATGTGCTGCGATCCCTTTAAAGCGCCATGATGCCTGAATGTTTGCCAGCGTGCGGGTATTGAACATACCGGCAAAGGCTTCCGGGTGCCAGGTGAGTGCCGCATCCACATCATCAAATACCCCCTCGCGGACCATGAACGTTTTACCCGAGCCGCCTTCTTCGCCAGGACAACCATAAAAGCGCACCGTGCCGCCTTGCCCATATTGTTCCAGCCATTTCTTGACGGCTATTGCAGCGGCAAAGGCGGCGGTTCCCAGCAAATTGTGTCCGCAACCGTGACCATTTTCACCGGGCGTCGCGGATGTAGGTTGCGCGCAACTTGCTTGCTGACTTAAACCTGCCAGGGCGTCATATTCCCCCAGCAGGGCGATAACCGGTTTGCCTTGACCAAACGAAGCAATAAAGGCATTTGGGATATTGCCTACGTTGCGGGTAACGATGAAGCCTGAAGATTCCAGCGCCGAAGCCAGATGCTCCGCTGACCAGAACTCTTCAAAACGTGTTTCTGGATGATCCCAGATTTGATCGGCAATATCGGTATAACGTTGGCGATCGGCTTCAATCGCATCGTCGATAAAACGATAGATTTCCTGCATCAGATACCTCGCGTTCAGGGAAAATTGAGCGCGGTGCGCGCCAGCGTTTCGACGGCAATAGTGAGAACCTGCTCGTCAAAATCGAATTTTTCGTTGTGGTGACCTGCCGCCAGCTGTGTGCCAAACACCATATAGGAGGCTTGCCCTTGATGTTGCTGCACGCGGGCCATCATTAATGTGGCATCTTCGGAACCCGCAGGCGCTTCAACACGTTCAATTGCCTGATTGACCCCCGCGACCTGAGCTGCCTGACTTTGCAACCATGCGACCCATTGCGGCGAAGGAGAACTGGCGGTAGCTGCACCCATCAGACGAGTTTCAACGCCGACACCATACATGGTTGCTGCGCCCTGAATCGCTTGTTGTGCACGGTCAAAAACATATTGATTAATGACGTCGCTGGCCCCGCGTGTTTCCACTTTCAGCAACGCTGAGGCGGGAACAACATTACGACCGCTTCCTGCCTGCATAACGCCCACGTTTACTCTGGAAGCGCCTTCGCTGTGCGGGGCGATTGCATGCAGTGCAAGAGTTGCTTGTGCTGCAGCCAACAAGGCATTGTGACCGTCTTCTGGTTTTGCGCCTGCGTGAGCGGCGGTCCCGGTGAAGTGCGCGTCAAATTTGGTGGTTGCCATAAAATTATCACTGCCGCACACCACGGTGCCCGCAGGTACGCCAGTGCCAATGTGAACGGCAGTAAAATAATCAACATCATCCACTACTCCTGCATCGACCATCGCCCGCGCGCCACGCGTACCTTCCTCTGCAGGTTGAAAAATCAGTTTGATGACGCCATGTAGTCCGGACTCGAACTGTTTAAGGGTATGCGCCAGCCCAAGCCCAATGGCGGTATGTCCATCATGACCACAGGCATGCATCATTCCGGCGTTACATGACGCAAAACCGTCGCGGTAGGGGCGATGGCTGACATCTTGCTCTTCACTGAGATCCAGCGCGTCCATATCGACACGGAAAGCCATCACCGGACCGGGGCGACCAGTATCCAGGGTAGCGACGATGCCAGTGAAACCGCCTTCAAAAGCCGCAATCCATTGTTCTAGCGCCCCCTGTTGACGAGCGCGCTCGAATTCGCGTTGTAGAGTGAATTCATCAGGTAATCCCATCCGGCTACTTTCATTAACGACTTCGCGGCCCAGCGCCAGTGAATAACCGAGCTGGTGCAATTCTTCCGCAACAACGGTGGCAGTGCGGAATTCCACCCAGCCAGACTCTGCATAGTGGTGAAAATCACGTCGCCAGTGCGATAATTTTGGGGCAAGCGAATTAATAAATTGATTCAAAGACTCCATAACCTTTCCCGTCATCAGTAAAAAGTGTGACCCGGTTCACGTAGCGATAGTTTTTACTTATCACTAACTGATTTTTCACAGTTTTAACCGTTCATAAATTACCCTGACACAATCATCTGCATTAAAGTAGATGCCAGTTTCTTTGGTCTGATAAATAACGGTTATCGGTGGCGTCATGGCTTTTCAGGTAAAAATTCATCAAATTCGGGCTTTTGTTGAAGTGGCTCGTCAGGGCAGCATTCGCGGAGCGAGCCGAATGTTGAATATGTCGCAACCGGCACTGAGTAAATCTATTCAGGAACTGGAAGAAGGGTTGGCGGCACAACTCTTTTTTCGCCGTAGTAAAGGCGTGACGTTAACTGATGCCGGTGAAAGTTTTTATCAGCACGCCAGTCTTATTCTTGAAGAGCTGCGCGCAGCGCAAGAGGATATTCGCCAACGACAAGGGCAACTGGCAGGGCAAATTAATATCGGCATGGGGGCCAGTATTTCCCGCAGTCTGATGCCAGCTGTCATATCTCGTTTTCATCAGCAGCATCCGCAGGTAAAAGTACGCATTATGGAAGGGCAACTGGTGTCGATGATTAATGAATTGCGCCAGGGAGAACTGGATTTCACCATCAATACCTATTATCAGGGACCCTACGACCACGAATTTACTTTTGAGAAATTACTGGAAAAGCAATTCGCGATCTTTTGCCGCCCGGGACATCCCGCCATTGGTGCCCGTTCGATCAAACAGTTACTGGACTACAGCTGGACAATGCCGACGCCACACGGCAGCTACTACAAACAGTTGAGTGAATTGCTTGACGATCAGGCGCAAACGCCACAGGTCGGCGTAGTCTGCGAGACGTTCTCAGCCTGTATCAGTCTGGTGGCAAAAAGCGATTTTCTCAGCATACTACCTGAAGAAATGGGCTGCGATCCCTTGCACGGACAGGGGCTGGTGATGTTGCCGGTTAGCGAAATTTTACCGAAAGCGGCCTATTATTTGATTCAGCGGCGTGATAGTCGCCAGACACCACTGACCGCGTCATTAATCACGCAATTCCGGCGAGAATGCGGCTATCTGCAAAGTTAAAACTGCATAAAAAAATAGAGTCTGTCGACATCCGCCAGACTCTACAGTACACACAGCAGTGCATCCGCGTCTTAAATCCGGCATGGTCTCCTCTGCGCCGGTGACTGTGTTATAACGGTTTTAACCTTTAGTTGCCAATTTTCTTCAGTGACAGATTTCACGAAAATATAAGTTACATTATTAATATCGTGAATGAATAATCATGCATAAGCATTTTGCTTAAAATATCGGCAACATTTGGAACTTATTACTGGAAATTTGGGTAATACGTTGTTGGACCAGCCCGGTCTGGTTATCATATCGCGCTCTTAATTGCGGGAGGATGTAACATGAACCTTGACGACAAATCGCTGTTTCTTGACGCCATGGAAGATGTCCAGCCGCTGAAACGTGCTACAGATGTCCACTGGCATCCAACGCGTAACCAACGTGCGCCGCAGCGTATCGACACGCTGCAACTTGATAATTTCCTCACCACTGGATTTCTCGACATCATCCCGCTAACTCAGCCGCTGGAGTTTCGGCGGGAAGGGTTGCAACATGGGGTGCTGGATAAGCTGCGCAGTGGTAAATACCCGCAACAGGCGAGCCTGAATCTTTTGCGCCAGCCGGTGGAAGAGTGCCGCAAAATGGTGTTCAGTTTCATTCAACAAGCCCTGGCGGATGGTTTGCGTAATGTGCTGATTATTCATGGTAAAGGGCGGGAAGATAAATCGCATGCCAATATTGTCCGCAGCTATGTGGCGCGCTGGTTGACCGAATTTGATGATGTCCAGGCATATTGTACCGCGCTACCGCATCATGGCGGCAGCGGGGCGTGTTACGTCGCACTACGTAAAACGGCACAGGCAAAGCAAGAAAACTGGGAGCGCCACGCTAAGCGCAGTCGTTGATCTCGAGACGCATCCGCGGCTTATGCCGCCAGCACGCGGTTGCGTCCATCATTTTTCGCCCGATACAAAGCATCATCAACGCGTTTAAACAGCTCATCGATGCTTTCATTTCCTTCGTGATGCGCCACACCAATGCTGACGGTAAAGCGTGGTAAGCCCGAAATACTCACTTTTGCCACGCTTACGCGGATAGTTTCAGCCAGCGAAAGCGCGGTATCCAGTGGGGTTCTTGGTAGCAATAAGACAAACTCTTCGCCTCCCCAACGAAACACCAAATCGCCTTTGCGAGCGCAACTTTCGAGGGTGCGGGCGAGGGCGCATAACACCTCATCACCTTTAGAATGCCCATAGAGATCGTTAATGTGTTTAAAACGATCGGTGTCGATGAGCAACAAGCTGTAATCCTGAGCGATGGCGAGGTGCTGCATTTGGCCTGGCTCGGTAATGTGATAAAACTGTCGCCGATTCAGTAATCCGGTCATCGCGTCATGGTGGGCAGCATGTTCCAGCTGCTCCTCCAGCCGTTTTTGCTCAGTAATATCATGCACAATACATAACATGAGCTTGTCGCCATAAATTTCAATCGGCCCAGCATAGGTCTGCACATGACGAGTCGAACCATCCGCCAATTTATGAACAAAATTCAAAGGCTTATGGCCACCGGGTAAATGCGAAATTTCATGCATGATAGGCATGACGCGTCGCCCGAGCATATTTATTTCCCAGGTATGTTTCTGGCACATCGTTTCATGGTTATAACCATAGAAATTGAGCGCGGCGAGGTTAGCATCAACGATTTGGCCATCTCGTGAGGGGTCAATCAACAACATTGGTGCAGAGTTAGTCAGAAAAAAGCGCGCATAAAAACCTTGTTTTTTGCGCTGATAATTTGCCGAGCGACTGGCTTTTAAACCCAGCGTTGCCGGCGCTTCGATACCTTCGAAAATAATCACCGGTTCTGTTTCTGTCAGCTCTCGCAAAACAAGCCGACAGCTTAATGCTGTTTCCTCTTCTTTACGTTGAACGGTGAGGATTTCGATAATATCGTGTTGGTTTTGCAGATCGGAGAGGTATTTCGGCAGTTCTTTTTGTGAGGAGACGGAATAGGGACCGGTTCGTAGCTGACTAAACGTGAGGTCTTGCATCAACAGTCGCGCCGCGCTGTTGGCATAAATTAACTGTTCCTCAAAGGGCGAAACGATCCAGACAGGACTGGTGAGTAAGTCCAGGGTATTGAAGTTGTGCGTAATCATTGAGATCCCGTTATTTTTATCAATTTTTGTTGCTATCCGATCGCAAAAAAGCCACGTCATATGATCAGATAATTCTGATAATGATAGACGCTATTTAACACTTCACACGGTTTGTATACGGAAAAGCATTTTGCTTTTTGTATTCAATTTAGACAGAATTTTATTAATCATTTCAGGGTAATGGGGTGATGAGATGTTGCGTAACAGGGCCAGAAGGCTAGACTACAAAATAATGCGTTGATGATGGAGGCACTGTGGAAGCGATTAAGGGATCGGACGTTAATGTCCCGGATGCAGTATTTGCCTGGATGCTGGATGGTAGAGGCGGCGTTAAACCGCTGGAAAATACAGATGTGATTGATGAAGCGCATCCCTGCTGGCTCCACCTTAATTATGTACACCATGATAGCGCCCAATGGCTGGCGACAACACCGCTGCTTCCCAATAACGTACGTGATGCGCTGGCGGGCGAGAGCACACGGCCCCGAGTCAGCCGTCTCGGTGAAGGTACGCTGATTACATTGCGCTGTATAAACGGCAGCACCGATGAACGCCCCGATCAACTGGTCGCCATGCGTGTATATATGGACGGGTTAATTGTCTCGACCCGACAACGCAAAGTGCTGGCGCTGGACGATGTGGTAAGCGATCTGGAAGAGGGCACGGGTCCGACCGATTGCGGGGGATGGCTGGTGGATGTGTGCGATGCGTTGACCGATCATTCCAGCGAATTTATCGAGCAGCTGCACGATAAAATTATCGACCTTGAAGATAATCTCCTTGATCAGCAAATTCCACCGCGTGGATTCCTGGCTCTGCTGCGCAAACAATTAATTGTGATGCGTCGCTATATGGCACCGCAACGTGATGTTTATGCTCGTCTTGCCAGTGAACGTTTGCCGTGGATGAGCGATGACCAACGCCGTCGGATGCAGGATATTGCCGATCGCCTTGGGCGCGGCCTTGACGAAATCGACGCCTGTATAGCACGGACTGGCGTGATGGCGGATGAAATCGCTCAGGTGATGCAGGAAAATTTAGCGCGTCGTACCTATACAATGTCGTTGATGGCAATGGTCTTTTTACCCAGTACCTTTCTGACCGGGTTATTTGGCGTCAACCTTGGTGGGATCCCTGGCGGCGGGTGGCAATTCGGATTTTCAATTTTTTGTATTCTGTTAGTTGTTCTTATTGGCGGTGTTGCTTTATGGTTGCATCGTAGTAAATGGTTGTAACAAAAGCAATTTCTCCGGGATTCTGTATACAAAAACGCCGTAAAGTTTGAGCGAAGTCAATAAACTCCCTACCTATTCAGGGCAATATCTCTCTCGCAGGTGAATGCAACGTCAAGCGATGGGCGTTGCGCTCCATATTGTCTTACTTCCTTTTTTGAATTACTGCATAGCACAATTGATTCGTACGACGCCGACTTTGATGAGTCGGCTTTTTTTTGCCTGTTATTTATCAGCGTCTACCCTTTAAGAGTCCACCCAATGACCGGAGGGAAATATGACGACACTTATTTATTTGCAAATTCCTGTCCCTGAACCGATTCCTGGCGATCCTGTTCCAGTACCAGATCCGATCCCTCGCCCGCAACCCATGCCTGACCCACCACCCGATGAAGAACCGATTAAATTGTCGCATCGTGAGCGTAGATCTGCGAGGATACGCGCCTGCTAACTTTGCGTCGATGACCACGAGAATAGATTGTGACCGCTTTTTCTACCCTGAATGTTTTGCCTCCCGCCCAACTCACGAACCTTAATGAGTTGGGTTATTTAACTATGACGCCGGTGCAGGCTGCCGCGCTTCCGGCGATCCTTGCCGGAAAAGATGTTCGCGTGCAGGCGAAAACCGGCAGCGGCAAAACGGCGGCTTTTGGCCTCGGCTTGTTACAGCAAATTGATGCGTCGCTATTTCAAACCCAGGCTTTAGTGCTGTGTCCTACGCGTGAACTGGCGGATCAGGTGGCAGGTGAATTGCGTCGGCTGGCGCGTTTTCTGCCAAATACCAAAATTTTGACGTTGTGCGGTGGTCAACCGTTCGGTATGCAGCGTGATTCGTTGCAACATGCGCCGCATATTATCGTGGCAACGCCGGGCCGTTTGCTGGATCACTTGCAAAAAGGCACGGTATCACTGGATGCGCTGAATACTTTGGTGATGGATGAGGCCGACCGCATGCTGGATATGGGATTTAGCGATGCCATTGATGATGTCATCCGTTTTGCGCCTGCATCTCGACAGACGCTTCTGTTTTCGGCAACCTGGCCGGAAGCCATCGCCGCAATCAGCGGAAGAGTGCAGCGCGATCCTTTAGCGATTGAAATTGACTCAACAGATGCTCTGCCACCTATTGAACAACAATTTTATGAGACATCCAGCAAAGGCAAAATTCCGTTGTTGCAACGGTTATTAAGTTTGCATCAGCCATCCTCTTGCGTGGTGTTTTGCAATACCAAAAAAGATTGCCAGGCTGTCTGCGACGCGCTGAATGAAGTAGAGCAAAGTGCATTGTCGTTACACGGCGATCTGGAGCAACGTGATCGCGATCAGACCCTGGTACGTTTTGCTAACGGTAGCGCCCGTGTACTGGTTGCGACTGATGTTGCTGCGCGTGGTCTGGATATTAAATCGCTTGAGCTGGTGGTGAACTTTGAGCTGGCGTGGGACCCTGAAGTTCATGTACATCGCATCGGCCGTACAGCGCGTGCAGGAAATAGCGGTCTGGCGATCAGTTTCTGTGCCCCGGAAGAAGCACAGCGGGCCAATATCATTTCTGACATGTTGCAGATAAAACTTAACTGGCAAACGCCGCCAGTTAATAGTTCCATTGTGCCGCTGGAAGCAGAAATGGCAACGTTATGTATCGATGGCGGGAAAAAAGCCAAAATGCGCCCGGGTGATGTATTAGGTGCGCTGACAGGAGACATCGGGCTTGATGGCGCAGATATTGGCAAAATCGCCGTGCATCCGGCGCATGTCTATGTCGCGGTGCGTCAGGCTGTTGCTCATAAAGCATGGAAACAGTTACAGGGCGGGAAGATTAAAGGAAAAACGTGCCGGGTGCGGTTATTAAAATAATGAAATGTTGAATTGCCGGGTGCAAGAGTAAACATCTTATTCGGGATTGCCGGATGTGACGCTGGCCGCGTCTTCTCCGGCCTCCATAAGAGTAGCCCGATAAGCTTGCGCATCGGGCGCTATCCGGGTTATTTCACTTCAACCACATTCAGTCGTAACTCATCCAACTGATTTTCATCTTCTTCAGGCTGCCAACCCGCCGGTTGTAGAGGGATCTCTTCGCGATCAAACGCCAGATCACCCCCGTTAACCACTTCAGAACCGTGGGTAATGCCTTTGAAATCGAACAGGTTGGTATCGCACAGATGCGACGGCACCACATTCTGCATCGCGCTGAACATCGTCTCGATACGCCCCGGATAACGTTTATCCCAGTCACGCAACATGTCAGCAATCACCTGACGTTGCAGGTTAGGCTGTGAACCGCACAGGTTGCACGGAATAATCGGGAACGCTTTTGCATCGGCAAAGCGCTGAATATCTTTCTCGCGGCAGTAGGCCAGCGGACGAATAACGATATGTTTGCCATCATCGCTCATCAGTTTCGGAGGCATACCTTTCATCTTGCCGCCGTAGAACATATTTAAGAACAACGTTTGCAGGATATCGTCACGATGGTGACCCAGCGCGATCTTCGTCGCTCCCAGTTCCGTTGCGGTACGGTAAAGAATTCCGCGACGAAGACGAGAACACAGTGAGCAAGTGGTTTTGCCCTCCGGAATCTTCTCTTTCACGATACCGTAAGTGTTCTCTTCCACAATCTTGTACTCAACGCCCAGTTTTTCAAGATACTCGGGCAGAACGTGTTCCGGGAAGCCCGGTTGTTTTTGATCGAGGTTGACAGCCACCAGCGAAAAATTGATTGGCGCGCTTTGCTGCAAATTGCGCAGAATCTCCAGCATGGTATAGCTGTCTTTACCCCCTGAGAGGCAAACCATGATGCGATCGCCTTCTTCAATCATATTGAAGTCAGCAATGGCTTCGCCCACATTACGACGCAGACGTTTTTGTAATTTGTTCAGGTTGTATTGTTCTTTCTTACTAATTTCTTGATTTTGCGACATTTAAAAGCGACTCAATTCGTTATATGGCATCAGAAGAGTATGCGTCATGCCGGAACGCCCAGCATAAGAAATCTGATATAAAAACTGTGGCGTGTATGGTACGGATTAGAGGGGAAAATGTCAGCACATTTGCGAAATGAATCAAAAAGCCCGCAGCAATGTGCGGGCGTTAGTGTCAGCGCACAACCAGCACGGAGCACTCTGCGTGACGCACGACAGCTGCGGCGTTAGAACCGAGCAGATAAGTGGTGATATCCGGTCGATGGGAAGCAATGATGATCATATGAGCGGGGATCTTCTTCGCCAATTCCAGAATGCGGTCTTTGGGCGAGCCTTCCTCAACATGGACATGCACTCTGTCGGTTGGCAGTTTAAATTTTTTAATGATCTCTTCCAGTTGCGATTTGGCTTCCGCTTTCAGGTCATCCATTGCCGGTAATTCTGCGGAATACGCTAAACCCAGAGAGGCATAGTAGGGCAGTGAAGGTATTACCGTCAGGAAATGAACCTCTGCATCATCAATCTTTGCCTCTGCCTCAACGTGGCTAATCACGCGTTGAGTTAATTCTGAATCGGAAATATCGATAGGGACAAGAATCGTTCTGTTCATAAAACCTCCTGTTTTAGTATCCGCATAAAGTGTAACGCCAGATGACACTTTTTGTGTAATGACGGAGTTCACATTTTTAATTTAGATCAAAGGAGGAAGAATAAGCAGAAAAAGCCCGCCATAACAGCGGGCAGGAGGATTTAGAACTGATAAACCAGACCTAAAGCGACAATATCATCGGTAGAGATGCCGTTGGCAGCGTAGAAGCTGTCATCTTCATCCAACAGGTTGATTTTATAGTCAACGTAGGTGGACATATTTTTGTTGAAATAGTAAGTCGCGCCAACATCGGCGTATTTAACCAGATCTTTATCATCAACACCTGCCGGGTTGTCTGCACCACCGGCAGCGTGAAGGTCACGGCCTTTAGACATCAGGAAAGAGACTGCCGGACGCAGACCAAAATCAAACTGGTACTGTGCAGTAACTTCAAAGTTCTGGGTTTTGTTCGCAACTGCATAATCGCTGTCGCCAAACGGGGTCATGTTACGCGTTTCTGAATACATGGTTGCCAGGTAAATATTGTTAGCATCGTATTTTAGCCCAGCAGTCCACGCGTCTGCTTTATCACCACCTGCCGCAGTATGGTTAACCTGGTCATTGGTGCGGTCAGATGAGGTGTATGCCGCACCAGCGCTAAAGCCCATGCCTAAATCATATGTTGTGGAAAGACCCCAGCCGTCACCGTTTTCATGGCGAACATCACGTCCGTTGTTGGTGCCTTCCTGACCATTACTGGCACCTTCGTTGTTACCTTGATACTGCACCGCGAAGTTCAGACCATTTACCAGACCGAAGAAATCAGTATTACGATAAGTCGCGACGCCGTTGGCACGACCAGTCATAAAGTTGTCTGCATTGGTATAAGAGTCACCGCCAAATTCAGGCAGCATATCGGTCCAGCCTTCGATGTCGTACATTACGCCATAATTACGTCCGTAATCGAAAGAACCGTAATCTGCAAATTTCAGTCCGGCAAATGCCAGACGGGTCCATGACTGGTTTGTTGAAGATTCAGTGTTGTTTGCCTGAATATTGTATTCCCATTGACCGTAGCCAGTGAGTTGATCGTTAATTTGGGTTTCGCCTTTAAAACCCAGACGCGCATAGCTCTGGTCGCCATCTTTCGCTGAATTATCAGAAAAATAATGCAGGCCATCAACTTTGCCATACAGATCCAATTTGTTGCCGTCTTTATTATAAACTTCGGCTGCATGTGCAGCACCTGCGGCGAGCAGGGCAGGAATTAAAAGTGCCAGTACTTTGCTTTTCATTGAATAAATCCTTTAGTTATTTTATTTGCCTTTTATCCCCATTTCGGGGAGTGAAAACATCCTAAAGGAGAAGTTCAGTTAGCCGATAAATATCATTTGTTACGCCTTAAGTAAAACCTTAATCAAATAATTCTACGGAAATGATAATAAGTTTGGTGAATATATTGTTGGCGACATATACAAAATAAAAATTATACATTTAAATAGTGATGCGTTATTCTTCGCGGGTTATATGCCTTTATTGTCACAAAGATTATTTTCTGTTGGACCCTTGTTACTGTTTATCCAACAAATAATGAGACAAGCCCGAACAGTCGTCCGGGCTTTTTTTTAGAATTGGATAATCCTTATCCAGAGCATTTAATCGGTGTTGCTTTTTTCAGCTTTTCCGGCCATTTGTGCCAGGAAGTCATAGCGTTTTTGCAAATCAGCTGCAGCATCTTTCCATAACTGTTCTGCCACTTCTGGCTGCTGCGAATTCAGACGACGGAAACGCTGCTCGTGAAGTAACGTTTCTTCCAGTGCTTCTGACGGCGGGCGTGAATCCAGCGCCAGCGGTAGTTTGCCTTCATCGGCACGACGAGGATCAAAGCGATATAACGGCCAGAAGCCGGTAGCAGTGAGTTGGCGCATCTGGTCGTGGCTGAGAGCCAGATCGTAACCATGCTCTTCACACGGGCTATAAGCAATGATCAGCGATGGTCCCGGATACGCTTCCGCTTCCTGAATCGCTTTCACCGTCTGGTTCAGCTGCGCGCCGAGAGAAATCTGCGCCACATAAACATGACCGTACATCATCATACTGACGCCAAGATCTTTACGCGCTTTACGTTTGCCGTGCTCGCCGAACTTAGTTACTGCACCCAGCGGTGTCGCTTTCGACGCCTGACCACCAGTGTTGGAATAGCATTGCGTATCCAGCACCAGAATATTGACGTTTTCCGTCAAACTCAATACATGATCCAGACCACCAAAGCCGATATCGTAAGCCCAGCCGTCACCACCAATCAGCCAGATTGATTTTTCCACCAGAGCATCTGCGTCACGTAGCAGTTCATGTGCTTCGGCAACATCGTTGAGTTGCTGGCGTAAAGCTGCAACCTGTTCACGACGAATCTCTGGCGTAGCGTCTGATTTCAACGCAGTCAGTAATTCCGCCGGGATTTTATCGGCAAATTGATCCAGCAGACGCAGCACGCGGACACGGTGTTGATCGACCGTCAGGCGGAAACCCAGGCCAAATTCGGCGTTATCTTCAAACAGCGAGTTCGCCCATGCCGGCCCGCGACCGTTGGCATCGGTAGTATACGGTGTAGAGGGCAGGTTACCGCCATAAATTGAAGAACATCCCGTAGCGTTAGCGATCAACATCCGGTCGCCATACAGCTGAGTCAGCAATTTAATATACGGCGTCTCGCCACAACCGGAGCAAGCACCGGAATATTCAAACAGCGGTGTAATCAGCTGTGATGTACGAATATCAATACGTTCCAGTTTGCTACGGTCGATTTCTGGCAGGTTGAGGAAGAAATCGTAATTGATTTTCTCTTCTTCGACATGTTCCAGCCGCGACATCATATTGATGGCTTTAATCTCTGGATTCTGACGGTCTTTCGCCGGGCAAACTTCGACGCACAGGTTACAACCGGTGCAATCTTCCGGAGCCACCTGCAAGACATATTTCTGCCCGCGCATATCACGCGATTTCACATCCAGCGAATGCAGGCTGGCAGGGGCGTTTTCCATCGCTTCAGGCGGTACCACTTTTGCGCGAATAGCTGAGTGTGGGCAAGCAGCGACGCAGTGGTTACATTGGGTACAGAGTTCCTCTTTCCAGATGGGGATCTCTTCGGCGATATTGCGTTTTTCCCAGCGCGTGGTGCCCATCGGCCAGGTGCCGTCTGGCGGCAGCGCCGAAACGGGGAGGGCATCACCAAGCCCGGCGAGCATCGCCGCGGTTACGGTTTTCACGAAATCAGGGGCGGCATCGGAAACCACTGGCGGTCGATTGGCGCTGTGCGGATTTACTGGTTGCAGCGGAACTTCTTCTACGGATTCACGTGCCAGCGCCAGAGCCTGCCAGTTGCGTTCCACCAGATCCTGACCTTTGCTACTGTAACTTTTGGCAATCGCACCCTGCAATTCTGCGAGGGCGCTATCGCCAGGCAGAATTTGCGTAAGATGGAAAAAAGCCATCTGCATGACGGTATTAATACGGGCCGCCAGGCCACATTCGCGGGCGATTTTCGCCGCGTTAATCACATAGAAGCGCGCTTTTTTCTGGTTTAACACGGCCTGAACTTCCTGCGGCAAGCGCGACCATACTTCATCTGCGCTGTACGGCGTGTTGAGCAGGAAAATGCCGCCAGGTTTTAAACGTTCAGCCATCTGATATTTATCGATAAACTGCAACTGGTGGCAGCCAACAAAATCAGCCTGGGGAATCAGATAAGCGGAACGAATCGGCTGCTCGCTCACGCGAAGGTGAGAAACCGTCAGGCCGCCCGCCTTTTTGGAGTCGTAAACAAAATAGCCCTGTGCGTACCACGGCGTGGAATTACCGATAATCTTGATATTGTTTTTGGTCGCGGAAACGCTGCCATCACTACCAAGGCCATAAAACAAGGCTTCAAGTTTCGCCGAGTTTGGCAGGGTGTTATCCGGCAACGGCAGTGACAGATTGGTCACATCATCGTAAATACCAACCGTAAAGCGCGCTTTCGGTTTAGCCGCGTTGAGCTCGGCAAATACCGCCAGTACACAGTCCGGGCCAAATTCTTTGGATGAAAGACCATAGCGCCCACCAATGACACGGGGCAGGGTTTCGCGCTCACCATTATTAAAGGCTTCTGCCAGTGCGGTCATCACATCCAGATAGAGCGGTTCTGCCTGGGCACCGGGTTCTTTGGTTCTGTCCAGTACCGCCACGCTGCGTACGGATCCCGGCAGAGCTTGTAGCAAGTGTTTGGCGGAGAAGGGACGGTACAGGCGAACTTTCAGCACGCCGACTTTTTCGCCACGGGTTAGCAGTTCATCAACCACTTCTTCACAGGTGCCAATGGCAGAGCCCATCAGGATAATCACCCGTTCCGCTTGCGGATGCCCGTAATACTCAAACGGCTGATACTGACGACCTGTCGCGGCAGCGAAATCATTCATCGCCTGTTCAACATGGTCATAGACCGCGTTGTACCAGGGGTTGGTGGCTTCGCGAGACTGGAAATAAGTGTCAGGATTGGCGGACGTACCGCGGATCACCGGATGTTCCGGGTTGAGCGCCCGGGCGCGATGAGCATCAATTTCGGCCTGCGGCATGAGATCAAGAATAGTGTCATCGGCCAGCGGGACAATTTTATTGATTTCGTGGGACGTGCGGAAACCATCAAAGAAATGAATAAATGGCACGCGGCTCTTCAGCGTTGCGATGTGCGAAATGAGAGCAAAGTCTTGCGCTTCCTGGACGTTAGCCGCACACAACATCGCGCAACCCGTCTGGCGCACCGCCATAACGTCGGAATGATCGCCAAAAATAGAGAGTGCATGTGTGGCAACGGTACGTGCCGCTACATGCAGGACAAATGGCGTCAGTTCGCCTGCCAGTTTGTACAGCGTCGGGATCATCAGCAGCAAACCCTGCGATGACGTAAACGATGTTGAAAGGGCACCCGTCTGCAAAGCGCCATGCACGGTAGCGATAGCACCCGCTTCCGACTGCATTTCAACCACGCGTGGTGTGTCTCCCCAAACGTTCTTCAAGCCGTTTCCGGCCCAGGCATCAGCCTGTTCTGCCATCGTGGAACTGGGGGTAATAGGGTAGATGGCGATAACTTCACTGGTGCGAAACGCCACCGAAGCAACCGCGCCATTACCGTCAATAGTAATCATATGACACCCTTACATTGCGCAAATGAGGGGCGCACGAAATTGCTGCGCGCCCAGTAGTTATCTTTCAATTTTAGCAAATGGCTTTCTTCTGCATTTTCGCTTTTGTGTCCCCCATATCAGTGTAATGAATGTTTTGATCAAACAGAGGGCAAAAAAATAGCCATAAAAAAGTAAAAATGCGGGGCAACGCGCAGGACAGCTCTCGACGCCGCCCTCTGTGCTGCCTATTATTTATGGCGGTGTCGTTTGGCTTGAAGATCAGAGGAAGAAAAGATGCGAGCAGCGTTTTGGGTAGGGTGTGCCGCTTTATTATTGTCGGCGTGTAGTAGTGAACCTGTTCAGCAGGCGACTGCGGCGCACGTAGCGCCAGGTTTAAAAGCGTCGATGTCCAGTAGTGGAGAAGCAAATTGTGCAATGATCGGCGGTTCGCTTTCTGTTGCCCGTCAACTGGATGGTACGGCGATTGGGATGTGTGCATTACCCAACGGCAAACGCTGTAGCGAACAGTCACTTGCCGCCGGGAGCTGTGGCAGCTATTAATTCATTAAATCCGCCAGCTTATAAGTTAATGTCTGTTTCGCGGTCGCCAGCGTTAACTGGTTCGCGGTCAGATCCACTTGTGCACCTTCTTTCAGCATTTCGCTAATGGTGTTATCGAGTTCATTAAGCTGTGGGTTGGCGCACATCATACGGGTCATTGCCAGTCCTTTGGCTGTCAGTTCACCATTAGACAGTTTGCCTTCACCGCTAAAGCGGTTACACATGCTGCCGGAAATCATCATTTTTTCACCAAAGCTGATTTCTGGCGGATTTTTATCGCTGGTCACGGGCTTACCGTTTACGCTTTCCAGCACAAAGCGATGATGCTGTAGCTGTTCTGGGGTTACAGCAATTTTGTCATTACTTACACATCCCGCCATCAGCAGGCTTAGCGCAACAAACGCGGCTACTTTCTTCATTGTGGTTCTCAATTACAGTTTCTGACTCAGGGCTATTTTAAGAATAGAGGATGAAAGGTCTTTGGGGATTATCTGAATAAGCTCCCCTGGAATGCAGGGGAGCGGCAAGATTAAACCAGTTCGTTCGGGCAGGTTTCGCCTTTTTCCAGATTGCTTAAGTTTTGCAGCGTAGTCTGAGAAATACTGGTCAGAGCTTCTGCTGTCAGGAATGCCTGATGCCCGGTAAACAGCACGTTGTGGCAGGCAGACAGGCGACGGAATACGTCATCCTGAATTACGTCGTTGGATTTATCTTCAAAGAAAAGATCGCGTTCGTTCTCATACACGTCCATACCCAACGAACCAATTTTCTGATTTTTCAGCGCTTCAATTGCTGCCTGAGAATCAATCAATGCACCGCGACTGGTATTGACGATCATCACGCCATTTTTCATCTGTTCGAAGGCAGCTTCGTTCAACAGATGATAGTTTTCCGGTGTCAGCGGGCAGTGCAGAGAGATAACGTCTGATTCAGAGAACAGGGTTGGCAGATCGACATACTCCACACCGAGTTCCAGTGCCGCCGCACTTGGATACGGATCGAACGCCAGCAGACGCATACCAAAACCTTTCAGAATGCGCAGCATCGCCACACCGATTTTGCCGGTACCGCTAACGCCTGCCGTTTTGCCATACATAGTAAAGCCGGTCAGACCTTCCAGAGAGAAGTTGGCGTCACGGGTACGCTGATACGCGCGGTGAATACGGCGGTTCAGCGTCATCATCATACCGATGGCATGTTCAGCAACGGCTTCTGGATCATAGGCTGGAACACGGACTACTTTCAGCCCCAGTTCTTTTGCCGCGTCAAGGTCGACGTTATTGAAACCGGCACAGCGCAGGGCGATATATTTAACGCCGTGCTTTTTCAGCTCTTCCAGCACCGGGCGGCTGCCGTCATCGTTTACGAAAATACATACCGCTTCGCAGCCATTGGCAGTTTTAGCGGTTTTTTCCGTCAGCAGAAAGTCAAAAAATTCCAGCTCAAAGCCAAAGGACTCGTTCACCTGTTGCAGGTACTTCTTGTCGTACTGTTTTGTGCTATAAACGGCGAGTTTCATAAGACTTTCTCCAGTGATGTTGAATCACATTTAAGCTACTAAAAATATTTTACAAAATTTCAAATATAATTGAAAGCTATGGCGATATTGAAAAATTCATCAACAACTATGCTTAGTGTAGGCGCAACCTTCAACTGAACGGTTAAACATGCCACAATACCCGTATTGAATGCTTAATTTTTCGCTAAATCAGGATATTAACTACCCATGCTGGGTAAATATAAAGCCGTTCTCGCGCTGTTATTACTGATTATTCTTGTGCCGTTGACGCTGCTGATGACGCTCGGGCTGTGGGTTCCTACGCTGGCGGGCATCTGGCTACCGCTCGGGACACGTATTGCATTAGATGAAAGCCCACGCATTACGCGTAAAGGTTTAATCATTCCCGATCTCCGTTATCTGGTGGGAGATTGTCAGCTTGCGCATATCACCAACGCCAGCCTTTCACATCCCAGCCGCTGGTTATTGAACGTCGGCACGGTAGAACTTGATTCTGCTTGTCTGGCGAAATTGCCGCAGACGGAGCAATCGCCAGCCGCTCCAAAAACCCTCGCGCAGTGGCAGGCCATGTTGCCTAACACCTGGATCAATATCGATAAACTGATTTTTTCTCCCTGGCAGGAATGGCAGGGAAAACTCTCTCTCGCATTAACCTCCGATATCCAGCAACTGCGTTATCAGGGCGAAAAAGTTAAATTTCAAGGCCAGCTGAAAGGGCAACAACTTACAGCCAGCGCACTCGATGTCGACGCGTTTGAAAATCAGCCGCCGGTTAAACTGGTGGGGGAATTTACTATGCCGCTCGTGCCGGATGGACTTCCGGTAAGTGGGCATGCTACTGCGACGTTAAACTTGCCGCAGGAACCGTCACTGGTGGATGCAGAGCTGGACTGGCAGGAAAATAGCGGGCAATTGATCGTGCTGGCACGGGATAACGGCGATCCGTTGCTCGATTTGCCGTGGCAAATTACTCGTCAACAATTGACCGTAAGCGATGGTCGCTGGAGCTGGCCGTATGCAGGTTTTCCTTTGAGTGGCCGACTGGGTGTCAAAGTCGACAACTGGCAGGCAGGGCTCGAGAACGCTCTGGTCAGCGGACGACTGAGTGTGCTGACCCAGGGGCAAGCGGGTAAGGGCAACGCGGTGCTTAATTTTGGCCCTGGAAAATTAAGCATGGATAACAGCCAGCTGCCTATGCAGCTGACCGGTGAAGCGAAACAGGCGGATCTCATTTTATACGCCCGCTTACCTGCGCAGCTAAGCGGAAGTCTGACTGACCCAACGCTGGCCTTTGAGCCAGGCGCGTTATTACGTTCGAAGGGAAGAGTCATCGATTCGCTGGACATCGATGAAATCCGCTGGCCTTTAGCGGGTGTAAAAGTCACCCAACGTGGTGTTGACGGACGTTTGCAGGCCATTTTGCAGGCGCATGAAAATGAACTGGGCGATTTCGTGCTGCATATGGATGGACTGGCGAATGATTTTCTCCCTGACGCTGGCCGCTGGCAGTGGCGCTACTGGGGAAAAGGCAGTTTTACACCGATGAATGCCACCTGGGATGTCGCAGGAAAGGGTGAGTGGCATGACAGCACGATTACGCTGACCGATCTCTCCACCGGTTTCGACCAGTTACAATACGGTACGATGACGGTTGAAAAGCCGCGACTAATTCTCGACAAGCCCGTCGTCTGGGTACGTGACGCACAGCATCCCTCCTTTAGCGGCGCGCTGTCACTGGACGCCGGGCAAACGCTGTTCACTGGCGGCAGTGTGTTACCGCCATCAACCTTAAAATTTAGCGTCGATGGACGCGATCCGACGTATTTCCTCTTTAAAGGCGATTTACATGCTGGTGAGATTGGCCCGGTTCGGGTAAATGGTCGCTGGGACGGTATTCGTCTGCGCGGTAACGCCTGGTGGCCTAAACAATCACTGACCGTATTCCAGCCGCTGGTGCCACCCGACTGGAAGATGAACTTACGCGATGGCGAACTATATGCCCAGGTCGCATTTTCTGCTGCGCCTGAACAAGGATTCCGCGCGGGAGGGCACGGTGTGTTGAAAGGCGGTAGTGCCTGGATGCCAGATAATCAGGTTAACGGTGTCGATTTTGTCCTGCCTTTCCGTTTTGCCGATGGAGCCTGGCATCTGGGGACTCGCGGCCCCGTTACGTTGCGAATTGCCGAAGTGATTAATCTGGTGACAGCGAAAAATATTACGGCTGATTTGCAAGGTCGTTATCCGTGGACTGAAGAAGAACCATTGCTGTTGACTGATGTTAGCGTTGATGTGTTAGGCGGTAACGTACTGATGAAACAATTACGTATGCCGCAACATGACCCGGCGCTGTTGCGGCTGAATAATCTTTCCTCCAGCGAACTGGTTAGCGCCGTCAATCCGAAACAATTCGCCATGTCCGGGGCATTTAGTGGTGCATTGCCGTTATGGCTAAACAACGAAAAATGGATAGTGAAAGATGGTTGGCTGGCAAATAGCGGGCCAATGACCTTGCGGCTGGATAAAGACACCGCAGATGCGGTGGTGAAAGACAATATGACTGCGGGTTCAGCAATTAACTGGTTGCGCTATATGGAAATTAGCCGTTCATCGACAAAAATTAATTTAGATAATCTCGGTTTATTAACCATGCAGGCCAACATTACAGGTACCAGTCGCGTTGATGGTAAAAGCGGTACGGTAAATCTTAATTACCATCATGAAGAGAATATTTTTACGCTGTGGCGCAGTTTACGCTTTGGCGATAATCTCCAGGCATGGTTGGAGCAGAACGCACGTCTGCCGGGAAATGACTGTCCGCAAGGAAAAGAGTGTGAGGAAAAACAATGAAAATTTTACTGGCTGCGTTGACGTCATCTTTTATGCTGGTTGGCTGTACGCCTCGCATTGAAGTCGCTGCCCCTAAGGAACCGATCACTATCAATATGAACGTTAAAATTGAGCATGAGATCATCATCAAGGCAGACAAAGATGTCGAAGAGCTGCTTGAAACTCGTAGCGATCTTTTCTGAGGCGATGATGAAGAAAACATTACTTCTTTGTGCGTTTCTTGTTGGGCTGGTAAGCAGCAATGTAATGGCATTGACTCTGGATGAAGCCAGAACTCAGGGGCGGGTAGGTGAAACATTTTATGGTTATCTGGTTGCGCTGAAAACAGATGCTGAAACAGAGAAATTAGTAAACGACATTAATGCCGAACGTAAAGCGAGTTACCAACAACTGGCAAAGCAAAATAATGTGTCGGTAGATGATATCGCGAAACTCGCCGGGCAAAAGCTCGTAGCTCGGGCCAAACCGGGGGAATATGTACAAGGGATAAACGGTAAATGGGTGCGAAAATTTTAATAGCAAAACCGCACTATCGGGATAACGCTACAGGAGAAGGCGATTAATCTATTTTCCGGAAACAAGATGATTATTCAAAAACTCCTGTCAAATTGCCTTTCGCCCTGAAAATGAATAGTCAAATATCTGTTTTAACTAATTAGCGTTGCTGTACATGCAACGCTAATTAGTTAGCGGAATTTACGTCGATACTCGCCTGGCGTCATCCCAAAGCGTTGCTTAAATACCGTTGAAAAATGACTCTGGTCGGAAAATCCCCAATGAAAGCCAATGCCTGCCAGTTTTTCATCATCTGCGGCATGGCGAATCGCATCTGCACAAAAATCGAGACGACGGTTACGGATATATTGCGCGACTACCAAACCTTTATCGGCAAACTTTATCAGCGCGTAGCGCCTGCTGCTTTAGCGTTCGTTAGTGAAAAAGGTGAAACCTCGGTCGGTGAATTGCCTGCGCCGGGAAGCCTGTATTTTCAACGTTTTGGCGGCTTGAATATTGAACAGGAGGCGTTATGCCAATTTATCAGATAGACGGTCTGACTCCGGTTGTGCCAGAAGAGAGTTTTGTCCATCCGACAGCGGTATTGATCGGCGATGTTATTCTCGGCAAGGGCGTTTACGTTGGGCCAAATGCCAGCCTGCGTGGCGATTTTGGTCGTATCGTGGTGAAAGATAGCGCGAACATTCAGGATAATTGCGTTATGCACGGTTTTCCCGAGCAGGATACTGTCGTGGAAGAAGATGGACATATTGGTCATAGCGCTATCCTTCACGGCTGCATTATCCGCCGCAATGCATTAGTGGGAATGAACGCGGTAGTGATAGACGGTGCGGTGATTGGCGAGAACAGCATTGTTGGCGCATCCGCATTTGTGAAAGCCAAAGCAGAAATGCCAGCTAATTACCTGATTGTCGGCAGCCCGGCGAAAGCGATTCGTGAACTCAGTGAGCAGGAGTTGGCATGGAAAAAGCAGGGTACGCATGAGTACCAGGTGCTGGTGACACGCTGTAAGCAGACGTTACATCAAGTCGAGCCATTGCGGGAAGTTGAACCTGGCAGGCAGCGCCTGGTATTTGATGAGAATCTGCGACCGAAACAGTAACGTCCTGATGCTGGACGTTCTAATTTTTAGCATGTGATACCTAAACCGCAACGCTGATACAGGTTGCGGTTTTTTATTGCCGGATGCGGCGCTTGACGCGTTTTGTTTTGGTGTCTTCCAGGACAATAGAGCAACTCATCCAGTAATCTTGTTTACGCCTTCGCATTATTTAACTCTTTTCGTTTCTATACTGATTTTTCTGAATTCGTTTTATTACAGGGCAGGGTGCGATGAGCAGCAATACATTTACTCTCGGTACAAAATCCGTTAACCGTCTTGGTTATGGCGCGATGCAACTGGCAGGTCCTGGGGTTTTTGGCCCCCCAAGAGATCGCCACGTCGCTATAACCGTGCTGCGTGAGGCGCTGGCATTGGGCGTCAATCACATTGATACCAGCGACTTTTATGGTCCGCACGTCACCAATCAGATTATCCGCGAAGCGCTTTATCCTTACTCTGACGACCTGACCATTGTTACTAAAATTGGGGCGCGGCGTGGAGAGGACGCCTCCTGGTTGCCCGCATTTTCTCCGGCAGAGTTGCAAAAAGCGGTGCACGATAATCTACGTAATCTCGGGCTGGACGTACTGGATGTGGTTAACCTGCGCGTTATGATGGGGGATGGTCATGGCCCAGCGGAAGGATCGATTGAAGCCAGCCTGACCGTGCTGGCAGAGATGCAAGAACAAGGCCTGGTAAAACATATTGGCCTGAGCAACGTCACACCGACGCAGGTTGCAGAGGCGCGTAAGATTACCGAAATCGTCTGTGTGCAGAACGAATACAACATTGCTCATCGTGCTGATGACGCAATGATTGATGCTTTGGCTCGTGACGGCATTGCCTACGTGCCGTTCTTTCCGCTCGGGGGCTTTACGCCGCTGCAATCTTCAACGCTTTCCGATGTTGCTGCGAGCCTGGGTGCAACACCAATGCAGGTAGCGCTGGCGTGGCTGTTACAACGTTCACCGAATATTTTGTTGATTCCTGGAACATCTTCTGTTGCGCATTTACGGGAGAATATGGCCGCAGAAAAATTGCATCTTTCTGAGGAAGTGTTGTCTACGTTGGATGGTATTTCGCGAGAATAACGAATATACAAAAGGGAAAGATGCATTTCCCTTTTGTTTCTTTTTTAATGGCATGGAGTGCATATGTTTAAGCCCAGGATTTGCAGCTGGATAGGTTTACTTCCCCTGTTTATGCTGAGTCTTCCAGTACAGGCGGACCTTCGATGTGTTGCAAATGCAGTTGATATTGAACCATTTTTTTCTGCGGCTACCGCTGAAGATAAACAACAAGTTGAACAAGCTATCAACAGTAGCGTGAATCTTGTCCCCTTCGGTTTATCTGCATCGGACTGGAAAGTGCATCGTGGCGATTTAGTGGTAGACGGTAATATAGAGAGTAATCAAAAATTGATTGTTCTTGGCAATTTGACAGTCAAAGGTAATATTTCCACTTTCTCTCTTTCTAATCCATGGGTTATTCTCGGTAACGTGACGGCAACGAATATAGTTACGGATTCACCACTGTTAATTACCGGTTCGATAAATGCAAGTGGACTGGTATTTATCGACTCATATTACGATAATCCGTCTACGATTAAGGGGAGTATTAATGCGCGTGGGATATTTATCAATGACATAATTGCACCTGTTGTTGCGTCTTCGACAAATAGTGAATTCATGGTCCGTGCGAGTGACAAAAATGACACTGAAAATGTCAAAAAAGCGCTGATGATAATAAATCCTGATGCATATTATTGGGATCTAATAAATGATGAAGATGCTCTGAAAGAAATTTTTAAGCGAAGCAATATTCGCATGGCAGGGAATGTCTGTAATCTGATGAAAAAAGAAGCGCTGTTTCGCCCTAAGCCTTCTCCTGAGTTAGTGCAGGAATTGCAAATGCTGGATGAAGGCAACGTTGCTGCATTTGAAGGACGAGATATTGCGACATTTGATCTTGCCATAATGCGAACTCTCCCAAGGCTTAAAGGAATTTCAGCTAACCTACGCAAACAACTTATTAATAGCAATGATGGACAAACGATTGAAAGTATGGCGAGATATATGCCTGACAATGAGATTCTGGAGTTGACCGATCAGCAATTGGGTTACCAGCCTGTTGTTCTGGGGTTGCTCGACCGTGAACCGCTCTCTGTCGAAATAATGACGCGAATGAGTCATCTACCTGATGGTGTCGGTCCGTTGAATCTTGCGCTACGTGAAAATCTCCCTCTGGATATCGTCATGACTCTGGCGAAAAGAGATTGGGATATGATCATTCAGGAGCTTTATAAAGATGCGTGGTTATTGCCCGAATCCATTATTGATGGCTATATCCGCAGTGATGATTCCTCTATTCGTCAGGTCGGTGCTGGAGGACAACTCACCTACAATCAGGCAATGCAGTTGGCGAACGATTCATCAAACGATGTTGTCACAAGCTTAGCGTCAAAGCTGGCAGAGATGAAACACCATGGTCAATTGTTGCGGATGACGCCACAAGAGAGTGACAAAATAGCAGTATATTTATACCAAAAATTCGAGAATGACGATGATCTAATAGGTGCGTTATTTTTAGCGTTGCCAGATAACTTACAGTTTAATTTTGTTAAAAGGATGGAGAAAAAATCCCCTGCCTACTTTTGCTGTCGGGATATGCAGGTAATTCACTCTGACGCTGCTTTACAACGGTTATTGACACGTTTCAACGATCCTGAGGGGTGGAGTAATCTGGCGAAAAATCAGTATCTGAGTACGGCGATGAAACAAAAAATTTGGCATCGCGCTTTATCGCATCGAAAAAATAATCCGAAAGCAGATTCTGCAGCATATGAAACCAGCGCTGATATGATTTTGTCGGAGCTTATCAGCTACGGTGAAGTTGATGACCAGATGCTATTAAATGCCGCCTCTCTGATACGTTCGGAAGGCTGGGACTTTTTAGAGAGTGCATTAGTTAGTTGGGATAATTTACCCGCTGTTGTCCTCAAGGAATTACAGCAAAATATGCCACGCAATGATATTTGGGCGAAGTTTTTTCTGAGGCAGGAAAACAGCTCTCGTGCGCAGGTTAACGAAGCGTTACGTGTTTATTATGCACTAGACCCCGATGCGTTAGCACAACTGGATGTACTGGCAAAACAACCGGATCGTATATGGTGGAGTTCGCTGGCGAAAAGCAATCTTACATTTTTCAAGTTCGGTGCACTTAACAATCGCCATACACCGTCTGCGGCACTGGCGGCAGAAATTGATCCCGAGTGGTGGATTGTGGCGATGAATAATCCCCGTTTTCCAGTTGATGTATTAAAGGCGAGGCTGAAACGTGATCCTTTGCTGGCGTTAGAGCTTGTTAAACCTGAACTGGATTTAGTCCGCCAGCTGGCGCTTAACGGTAAGACGCGCGCAATACGGGAACAAGCGATGAGAAAACTTGATGAGTTGTATTGAATAACAGCGTAATATTTTTTAACCCTTTGATTAATTGGGGATAATCATTCCTGACAGTGAGTCCCCAATACCTTGATATATTCTGAATTTTTAATGAAGCGGCGTGTTGCGATATCTCCATCAGGGGAATTGATGCACCATAGCGCAAACCGAATTATCAAGGATTGATAATGACGCTCTACCAGATAAAACCGCTCTTTCAGTCGCTGTTAAGGCCGACGATGTTTTGGCTTTATAAGCACCACGTTACAGCGAATCACATCACTCTTGCTGCACTGGCGCTTTCTCTTCTTACCGGATTGCTGTTGATGTTGGTGGCACAACCCATCCTCTTTTTGCTATTGCCTATCGTGCTTTTTATCCGTATGGCGCTCAATGCGCTGGATGGCATGTTGGCGCGTGAGTGCAATCAGCAAACACGTCTGGGGGAGATTTTGAATGAAACTGGCGATGTTATTTCCGATATTGCGCTCTATTTACCGTTTTTATTTTTACCGGAAAGTAACCCATCACTCGTAATACTCATGTTATTTTGCACCATATTGACTGAGTTTTGTGGTTTACTCGCGCAGACGATTAACGGTATTCGCAGTTTTGCCGGTCCATTTGGCAAAAGCGATCGCGCGTTAATATTTGGTCTGTGGGGGCTAGCCGTTGCCATTTATCCACAGTGGATGCAATGGAATAATCTTTTATGGGGCATTGCTTCAATTCTGCTTATCTGGACTGCGATTAATCGTTGTCGGAGTGTGCTCCTGATGAGTGCTGAAAGATAATGATGGAAAAATCTCTGGCAACACTTTTCGCGTTGTTAATTTTAGCAACGCTGATAAACCGTTTTCGGGTATGGCGGTTACCGGAGAGAAAAGGGGATGAAGTTACATTACGTATTCGTACCTGGTGGGGCATCGTCATTTGTTTTTCACTGGTGATTTCAGGTCCACGCTGGATGACGTTGACGTTTTTTGCGCTGATAAGTTTTCTGGCATTGAAAGAATATTGTACGCTTATATCTGTACATTTTCCGCGTTGGTTATATTGGGGTATTCCTCTTAACTATTTGCTTATCGGTCATAATTGCTTTGAGCTGTTTCTGTTATTTATACCTTTGGCTGGGTTTCTGATATTAGCCACCTGGCGAGTTTTAGTGGGTGACCCCTCCGGTTTTCTGCATACAGTGAGCGCCATTTTTTGGGGCTGGATAATGACCGTTTTCGCCTTGAGTCATGCCGCCTGGTTATTAATGTTGCCAACCATAAATATCCAGGGCGAGGCGTTACTGGTGTTATTTCTTTTGGCATTAACCGAGTCAAACGATATTGCACAGTATTTATGGGGAAAATCCTGCGGCAGAAGAAAAGTGGTCCCCAAAGTCAGCCCGGGAAAAACGCTGGAAGGTCTGGTGGGGGGCGTAATCACCACCATGATTGCGTCACTAATTATTGGACCGTTGCTGACACCGCTAAATACATTACAGGCATTATTAGCGGGTTTGTTAATTGGTATTAGTGGTTTTTGCGGCGATGTAGTGATGTCAGCCATCAAACGAGATATTGGTGTTAAAGATAGTGGAAAACTATTACCAGGACATGGCGGACTCCTTGACAGGATTGACTCATTAATTTTCACCGCTCCGGTATTTTTTTATTTTATTCGCTACTGCTGTTACTGAAGGAAAATAGAGAAAATGGAAAATTCACGCATCCCTGGGGAACATTTTTTTACCACCAGTGATAATACAGCGTTGTTTTATCGGCACTGGCCCACTTTACAGCCGGGTGCGAAAAAGGTCATCGTCTTATTTCATCGTGGCCATGAACATTCTGGTCGTCTACAACATATCGTTGATGAACTGACAATGCCAGATACTGCTTTTTATGCCTGGGATGCCCGAGGGCATGGAAAAACGTCAGGGCCGCGTGGTTATAGCCCATCTCTTGCGCGTTCAGTGCAGGATGTCGATGAATTTGTCCGTTTTGCTGCCAGCGACAGCCAGGTTGGACTGGAAGAGGTGGTTGTGATCGCGCAAAGCGTCGGCGCAGTGCTGGTTGCCACATGGGTTCATGATTATGCGCCTGCTATTCGCGGGCTGGTGCTGGCTTCTCCGGCCTTTAAGGTTAAATTGTATGTGCCGCTGGCACGTCCTGCGCTGGCGTTATGGCATCGTCTGCGTGGTCTGTTTTTTATTAATTCCTATGTGAAAGGACGCTATTTGACCCACGATCGGCAACGGGTGGCGAGTTTCAATAATGATCCGCTGATCACACGGGCGATTGCCGTTAATATCTTGCTCGATCTTTATAAAACGTCTGAACGTATTGTTAGCGATGCGGCGGCGATTACGCTCCCCACGCAACTTCTGATATCAGGCGATGACTATGTGGTGCATCGTCAACCGCAGATTGATTTTTATCAGAGATTACGTAGCCCTCTGAAAGAGCTGCATCTGCTGCCAGGCTTTTATCACGACACGTTGGGTGAAGAGAACAGGGCGCAGGCATTTGAAAAAATGCAAAGCTTTATTAGTCGTTTATATGCTAACAAGTCACAAAAATTTGATTATCAGCATGAAGACCGCACTGGACCATCAGCGGATCGCTGGCGGCTCCTTTCAGGTGGACCCGTGCCATTATCGCCGGTTGATTTGGCGTATCGCTTTATGCGTAAAGCGATGAAATTGTTCGGGACGCACTCTGCGGGCCTGCATCTCGGAATGAGCACCGGCTTTGATTCAGGCAGTTCGCTGGATTATGTCTATCAAAATCAACCGCAAGGTAGTAACGCATTCGGGCGCTTAATCGACAAAATCTACCTGAACAGTGTTGGCTGGCGCGGTATTCGCCAGCGCAAAACCCATTTACAAATACTGATTAAACAAGCCGTTGCCGATCTCCACGCCAAAGGTTTAGCCGTCCGCGTGGTTGACATTGCCGCAGGGCATGGGCGCTATGTACTGGATGCGCTGGCAAACGAGCCTGCCGTAAGCGATATTTTGTTACGTGATTACAGCGAGTTAAATGTTGCACAGGGGCAAGAGATGATTGCTCAACGGGGAATGTCTGGGCGGGTGCGTTTTGAACAGGGCGATGCGTTTAACCCGGAGGAACTCAGCGCGTTAACTCCGCGGCCTACGCTGGCGATTGTCTCTGGCCTGTATGAGCTTTTTCCCGAAAATGAGCAGGTAAAAAACTCCCTCGCAGGTCTTGCCAATGCCATCGAACCGGGTGGCATTCTCATCTACACCGGGCAGCCGTGGCACCCACAACTGGAGCTGATTGCCGGGGTGTTAACCAGTCATAAAGATGGTAAACCGTGGGTAATGCGCGTGCGTTCTCAAGGAGAGATGGATTCGCTCGTGCATGATGCCGGATTTGATAAATGCACACAACGGATTGATGAGTGGGGCATTTTTACGGTTTCGATGGCGGTGCGTCGTGATAACTGAACGCCGGAACGTATTGCTACAAGGAGCTGGCTGGTTATTGTTGCTGGCCCCGTTTTTCTTCTTCACCTATGGATTTCTTAATCAGTTCACCGCGACTCAGGATCTTAACAACCATGATATCCCCAGTCAGGTATTCGGTTGGGAAACGGCGATCCCTTTTCTTCCCTGGACTATTGTTCCTTACTGGAGTCTGGATCTTATATATGGATTTTCGCTGTTCATTTGTAGCTCGACATTCGAACAGCGCCGACTGGTTCACCGGCTTATTCTGGCAACGGTAATGGCCTGCTGCGGTTTTTTTCTCTATCCGCTGAAGTTTAGTTTTATCCGTCCTGAAGTGAGTGGGGTGACAGGATGGCTATTTTCGCAACTTGAACTGTTTGATCTGCCTTATAACCAGTCTCCTTCGCTGCATATTATTCTCTGCTGGCTACTTTGGCGTCACTTTCGTCAGCATCTGGCTGTGAGGTGGCGTAAAGTCTGCGGCGGATGGTTTTTACTCATCGCCATTTCGACGCTGACGACCTGGCAGCATCATTTTATTGATGTCATCACAGGGCTGGCAGTAGGTATGTTAATTGACTGGATGGTGCCCGTCGACCGTCGTTGGAATTATCAGAAACCTGATCAACGTCGAATCAAAATAGCACTGCCATATGTCGTAGGCGCGTGCTCGTGCATTGTGTTGATGGAGCTAATGATAATGCTTCAGTTATGGTGGTCAGTCTGGTTATGTTGGCCAGTATTATCGCTATTCATCATTGGTCGTGGGTACGGTGGGCTTGGCGCGATAACAACAGGGAAAGATAGTCAGGGGAAACTCCCGCCCGCCGTTTACTGGCTGACATTGCCCTGGCGTATCGGGATGTGGCTGTCTATGCGTTGGTTTTGTCTTCGCCTGGAGCCGGTGAGCAAAATTACTGCTGGTGTTTATTTAGGGGCGTTTCCACGACATATTCCGGCACAGAATGCGGTTCTGGACGTCACCTTTGAATTCCCTCGCGGACGAGCCACAAAAGATCAACTCTATTTTTGTGTACCGATGCTGGATCTGGTGGTTCCGGAAGAGGGGGAGCTCCGACAGGCCGTGGCGATGTTGGAAACATTACGCGAAGAGCAAGGCGGCGTTCTGGTCCATTGCGCGTTGGGATTATCGCGCAGTGCGCTGGTGGTGGCGGCATGGCTGTTATGTTACGGACATTGTAAAACCGTTGATGAAGCGATTAGTTATATTCGAGCCAGACGCTCGCGGATTGTGCTTAAGGAAGAGCACAAAGCGATGCTGAAATTATGGGAAAACAGGTAAGCGGATTGAGATGTGGACTGAATATCTACAGTCCACATCAAAATAGTGTCCGGTTATGCAGCAACAATACTGTCGATGGCTGCTTTCGCGTCAGACTGTGCTTTCGCTGCCATTTCCGGGCCGTACGCGATCCCTTCGGCGAAGACAAATTTCACATCGGTAATGCCGATAAAGCCCAGGAATGTGGACAGATACGGCGTTACCAGATCCGTTGGGCCATCTTTGTGGATCCCACCGCGGCTGGTAATCACGATGGCTTTTTTACCCGTTACCAGACCTTCCGGACCGTTCTCGGTATAGCGGAAAGTAACGCCTGCACGTGCAACCAGGTCAAAATAGTTTTTCAACTGAGTCGAGATGTTGAAGTTATACATCGGTGCCGCAATAACGATAACGTCGTGGGATTTCAGCTCGGCAATCAGCTCATCGGAAAGCGCCAGAGCTTCCTGCTGACGCGGAGTCAGCGGCGCATCGCTCGGACGCAGCGCACCAACCAGTTCGCCATCCAGAACCGGAATCGGATTTGCAGCCAGGTCACGCACGGTGATTTCATCAGCGGAGTGCTTTTCGCGCCATTGTTCAACAAAATAATCGGACAACTGATTAGACTGAGAGTACCCTGCCAGGATGCTGGATTTAAGAACTAATACCTTGCTCATGGTGTTTCCTTATAGATGTTTGAATGGGCGATGCCCCGTTGCTTGTTGACACTTTATTCACAATCCTGCCACAGAGATAGCGCAATAAATCGAAGCCTATGTTCGAATTTATTGAACAACGCATAGAAAGCCGCGATGTGGTACTCTATATCTATCATTTAAAAGAAAATTAATCAGGCAGCCTACTGCCCACTAACGTTATGACAGAACAACAAAAATTGACCTTTACGGCCTTGCAGCAGCGGCTGGATTCGCTGATGCTGCGTGACAGACTGCGTTTTTCCCGCCGTCTGCACGGCGTGAAGAAGGTTAAAAATCCTGATGCACAACAGGCCATTTTCCAGGAGATGGCGAAAGAGATTGACCAGGCGGCAGGGAAAGTCCTGCTGCGTGAAGCGGCACGTCCGGAAATTACTTATCCTGACAATTTGCCGGTTAGTCAGAAAAAGCAGGACATTCTCGAAGCGATTCGTGATCACCAGGTGGTGATCGTCGCCGGGGAAACCGGTTCCGGTAAAACGACTCAGCTACCGAAAATCTGTATGGAGCTGGGGCGCGGTATTAAAGGGCTGATCGGTCATACCCAACCGCGTCGCCTGGCGGCACGAACGGTGGCGAACCGTATTGCGGAAGAGCTGAAAACGGAGCCGGGCGGTTGCATCGGTTACAAAGTGCGTTTCAGCGATCACGTAAGTGATAACACGATGGTCAAGCTGATGACCGACGGTATCCTGCTGGCGGAGATCCAGCAAGACCGCCTGCTGATGCAGTACGACACTATCATTATTGACGAAGCGCACGAACGCAGCCTGAATATCGATTTTCTGCTCGGCTATTTGAAAGAGTTGCTGCCGCGGCGTCCTGACCTAAAAATCATTATCACTTCCGCGACTATCGACCCGGAACGCTTTTCGCGCCACTTTAATAATGCGCCGATTATCGAAGTCTCCGGTCGTACCTATCCGGTGGAGGTGCGTTATCGCCCGATTGTTGAAGAAGCTGATGACACCGAGCGCGACCAGTTGCAGGCGATTTTTGATGCCGTAGACGAACTGAGCCAGGAAAGCCCTGGCGACATTCTGATTTTTATGAGCGGCGAGCGAGAAATTCGCGATACCGCCGATGCGCTGAACAAGCTGAACTTACGCCATACGGAAATCTTGCCGCTTTATGCGCGGCTTTCGAACAGCGAACAGAACCGCGTCTTCCAGTCGCACAGTGGACGGCGCATTGTGCTGGCGACCAACGTCGCGGAAACCTCGCTGACCGTACCGGGTATTAAATACGTTATCGACCCCGGTACAGCGCGTATCAGCCGCTACAGCTATCGCACCAAAGTGCAGCGTTTGCCGATTGAACCCATTTCGCAGGCGTCTGCCAATCAGCGTAAAGGCCGCTGTGGTCGTGTGTCCGAAGGGATCTGTATTCGTCTCTATTCCGAAGACGATTTCCTTTCGCGCCCGGAATTTACCGATCCGGAGATTCTGCGTACCAACCTGGCCTCGGTTATTTTGCAGATGACTGCGCTGGGGCTGGGCGATATCGCTGCGTTCCCGTTTGTTGAAGCACCGGATAAACGCAATATCCAGGATGGCGTGCGTCTGCTCGAAGAACTGGGCGCGATCACCACGGATGAACAGGCCAGCGCCTATAAACTGACGCCGCTCGGTCGCCAGCTCTCGCAGTTGCCTGTCGACCCACGTCTGGCGCGTATGGTGCTGGAAGCGCAAAAACATGGCTGCGTGCGTGAGGCGATGATTATCACGTCCGCGCTCTCCATTCAGGATCCGCGCGAGCGTCCGATGGATAAACAGCAGGCATCGGACGAAAAACATCGCCGCTTCCACGACAAAGAATCCGACTTCCTCGCGTTTGTAAATCTGTGGAATTATCTTGGCGAGCAGCAAAAGGCGCTTTCTTCCAACGCCTTCCGTCGCCTGTGTCGTACCGATTATCTCAACTATCTGCGCGTGCGCGAATGGCAGGATATCTACACCCAGTTGCGCCAGGTGGTGAAAGAACTTGGCATTCCGGTTAACAGCGAACCGGCGGAGTATCGTGAAATTCACATTGCGTTGCTGACGGGTTTACTTTCCCATATCGGCATGAAAGATGCCGATAAACAAGAATATACCGGCGCACGTAACGCGCGTTTCTCCATTTTCCCCGGTTCCGGCTTATTTAAAAAGCCGCCGAAATGGGTAATGGTGGCGGAACTGGTAGAAACCAGCCGCCTGTGGGGGCGCATTGCTGCGCGTATCGACCCGGAATGGGTAGAACCCGTTGCTCAGCATTTGATTAAACGCACCTACAGCGAACCGCACTGGGAACGGGCGCAGGGCGCGGTGATGGCAACGGAAAAAGTCACTGTTTATGGTTTGCCGATTGTTGCTGCGCGTAAGGTCAACTACAGCCAGATCGATCCGGCGTTATGTCGTGAACTCTTTATTCGCCACGCTCTGGTGGAAGGTGACTGGCAGACGCGTCACGCATTCTTCCGTGAAAACCTGAAACTGCGGGCCGAAGTGGAAGAGCTGGAACACAAATCACGTCGCCGCGATATTCTGGTTGATGACGAAACGCTGTTTGAGTTCTACGACCAGCGCATCAGCCACGATGTAATCTCCGCTCGTCACTTCGATAGCTGGTGGAAAAAAGTCAGCCGCGAAACGCCTGATTTGCTCAACTTTGAAAAGAGCATGTTGATCAAAGAAGGGGCGGAAAAAATCAGCAAGCTGGATTATCCGAACTTCTGGCATCAGGGCAATCTCAAGCTGCGTTTGAGCTATCAGTTTGAGCCCGGCGCGGATGCTGACGGTGTGACTGTGCATATCCCGCTGCCGCTGCTTAATCAGGTAGAAGAGAGCGGGTTTGAATGGCAAATCCCCGGCCTGCGCCGCGAACTGGTGATTGCTCTGATTAAATCGTTGCCGAAACCGGTACGCCGTAATTTTGTGCCTGCACCAAACTACGCAGAAGCGTTTTTAGGCCGCGTCACACCGCTGGAGTTACCGTTGCTCGACAGCCTTGAGCGCGAGTTACGGCGGATGACTGGCGTCACCGTTGACCGCGAAGACTGGCACTGGGATCAGGTGCCCGATCACCTGAAAATCACTTTCCGCGTGGTGGATGACAAAAACAAGAAGCTAAAAGAAGGGCGCTCATTACAGGATCTGAAAGACGCCCTGAAAGGCAAAGTGCAGGAAACGCTGTCTGCCGTGGCGGATGACGGTATCGAGCAGAGCGGCTTACATATCTGGAGTTTTGGTCAGCTGCCGGAAAGCTACGAGCAGAAGCGCGGCAACTACAAAGTGAAGGCGTGGCCGGCGCTGGTGGATGAACGCGACAGCGTGGCGATCAAACTGTTTGATAATCCGCTGGAACAAAAGCAGGCAATGTGGAACGGTCTTCGCCGTCTACTGCTGCTGAATATTCCATCGCCGATCAAGTATTTGCATGAAAAGTTACCGAACAAAGCCAAGCTGGGGCTGTACTTTAACCCGTATGGCAAAGTGCTGGAGCTGATCGACGACTGTATCTCCTGCGGGG